>Ga0102589_1000624_pt1 | contig 64459 bp, 60 predicted proteins | sample AraplaMF_Col_mLB_FD_76858 | JGI IMG/M metagenome (GOLD analysis project Ga0102589, IMG submission 76858) | Arabidopsis root microbial communities from the University of North Carolina, USA - plate scrape MF_Col_mLB | ecosystem: Host-associated > Plants > Roots > Endosphere | place: USA...
TCCAGGGCATGCGCGTGACCGACGCCGAGACCATGGAAGTCGTCGAATGGGTGCTGGCCGGCGAGGTGCAGCAGGACATCGTGGGCCTGATCAACCAGGCCGGCGGCAAGGCCGTGGGCCTGACCGGGCGCGACGGCGGCCTGATCCGCGCGCAGAAGCTCAAGCTGGCCGACCGTGCCGATCCCAACCTGCATCACGACGTGGGCCAAGTCGGCGACATCGTGTCCATCGACCCCAGCGTGGTCAAGGCGCTGCAGGACGATGCCTTCATCCCCGTGGTCAGCCCCATCGGCTTCGGCGAGGACAACGAGAGCTACAACATCAACGCCGACGTCGTGGCCGGCAAGCTCGCCACCGTGCTCAAGGCCGAGAAGCTCATGCTCCTGACCAACACGCCCGGCGTGCTCGACAAGGACGGCAAGCTGCTCACCAACCTGAGCGCACGCGAAATCGACGACCTGTTCGCCGACGGCACGATCTCGGGCGGCATGCTGCCCAAGATCGAGGGCGCGCTCGATGCCGCGAAGAGCGGTGTCAATGCGGTGCACATCATCGACGGCCGGGTGCCGCACGCGATGCTGCTCGAGATTCTGACCGACCAGGCCTACGGCACGATGATTCGCGCGCGCTGACCGCGCCGGCGTCAGCCGTACCCGTTCGGGTTGGCCTGCTGCCAGCGCCAGCTGTCCAGGCACATCTGGTCGAGGTTGCGGCGCGCGCGCCAGCCCAATGTCTTTTGGGCGAGGGACGGATCGGCCCAATAGGCCGGTACGTCGCCGGGCCGGCGTGGGCCGATCTCATAGGGCAGCGGACGCCCGCTCGCCCGCTCGAAGGCGTGCACCACCTCCAGCACCGAGGCCCCCTTGCCGGTGCCGAGGTTCAGCGTCACCAGCCCCCCTTGGGCCTTGGCGTGCGCCAGGGCCGCGACATGGCCTTCGGCCAGGTCCATGACATGGACATAGTCGCGCACCCCCGTGCCGTCCGGTGTCGGGTAGTCGGCGCCATGCACCCGCAGCTTGTCACGCTGCCCCACGGCCACCTGGCACACGAACGGCATCAGGTTGTTGGGCCTGCCTTGAGGGTGTTCGCCGATGAGCCCGCTCTCGTGGGCGCCCACCGGATTGAAGTAGCGGAGCAGGGCGATGCGCCAGCCGGGCTGCGAACGGTGCAGGTCGAGCAGTGCCTCCTCCACCATCAGCTTGGAGCGCCCGTAAGGGTTGGCCGGCCGCCGCGGCGCGTCTTCCGGGATGGGGGAGTGGTCGGGTTCGCCGTACACCGTGGCGGAGGACGAGAAGATCAGCGTGTTCACCCCCGCATCCCGCATCGCCGAGGCGAGCACGAAGCTCCCGTGCACGTTGTTGTCGTAGTACGCCAGCGGGTCTGCGACCGAGTCGCCGACCGCCTTGAGGCCGGCAAAGTGAATCACCGCGGCAAACGACGCCTGGCTGAACACCTGCGCCAGCAGCGCCTTGTCGCGCACATCGCCCTCGATCAGCTGCGGCGTGCTGCCGATGATCTGGCGCAGGCGTTCCAGCACCCGTACATCGCTGTTGCCGAGGTTGTCGAGGATCACGGGCACATAGCCGGCGGCCGCCAGCGCCACGCAGGTGTGGCTGCCGATGAACCCTGCACCGCCGGTCACCAGAACGTGTTGGGTCATGAAAACTCTTGCCTTGCCGAAAATGCCGATTCTGTCTGAGCTTGCCCACTCGAAACCGTTTGCGCGCGCTCACTCGCAACCCTGTGCGAGAATCAATTGATTACATCTTTGCACGCGCTCCCATGCAGAACGAAGAGACAGCGGCTTCCGGCGTCGAGACCCAGGCGGACACGCCAGCCACCCCTGCGCGCAAGCGTCCCAAGCCGGGTGAGCGGCGCGTGCAAATCCTGCAGGCGCTGGCCGCCATGCTCGAACAGCCCGGTGCCGAGCGGGTCACCACCGCGGCGCTGGCCGCGCGGCTCGAGGTGAGCGAGGCCGCGCTCTACCGCCATTTCGCGAGCAAGGCCCAGATGTTCGAGGGCCTGATCGATTTCATCGAGCAGAGCGTCTTCACGCTGGTGAACCAGATCCTCGAGCGCGAGGGTGCCACCGGCGCCCAGCAGGCCGCGAGGATCCTCACCCTGCTGGTCCAGTTCGCCGAGCGCAATCCGGGCATGACGCGCGTCATGGTCGGCGATGCGCTGGTGTACGAGAACGAGCGGCTCCAGCAGCGCATGAACCAGTTCTTCGACAAGATCGAAGCCACGCTGCGCCAGGTGCTGCGCGGTGCCGCCAGTGCCGAAGGATCGGCCACCCCCACCGTCGACGCGCAGGTCCGCGCCGCGGCGCTCACGGCCTTCGTGGTCGGGCAGCTCCAGCGCTTTGCGCGCTCGGGTTTCCGCCGCGCGCCGTCCGAGCACCTCGAAGCCACGATCGCATTGATCGTTTGATTCGTCCCTGTCGGGGCGATCGCTCACCGGGACCGGCCAGCACCGGTGACAGGGTACCCAGGCGGCAGCGCAGGGCCGGGGATCGCGCTCGACTTGGTTTGTTGCGAAGCGTAGGATCGATTCCCCCTTGCCGCTGAGTCGCGGCGACAAGTCCGAGTTCGTGTTCGTGTGGCTTCTTGAATGGAGGTTCGTATGAGCTATCACCTGGAAGGTCGCCTGCTCGAGGTATGCAACTGCAATGTCCTGTGTCCCTGCTGGATCGGCGAGGATCCTGACAACGGCACCTGCGACACGATCGTCGCGTGGCGCATCGACAAGGGAACGATCGACGGCGTCGACGTCGGCGGCAACACCATCGCGGCCGTGGCGCATGTGCCCGGAAACATCCTGGAAGGCAACTGGACGGCGGCGATCTTCGTCGACGACAACGCCTCCAAGGCGCAGGAAGAAGCGCTGCTCAAGGTCTACACCGGCCAGGCCGGCGGACCGATCGCCGACCTGGCCAAGCTCATCGGCCAGGTCGTGTCGGTCGAACGGGCGCCGATCCGCTTCACCGTGAACGACGGCAAGGGCGAACTGGAGATCGGCAAGGACTACTACGCCGAACTCGAGCCCTACCGCGGCGCGACCGGTGGCCTGACCGTCCTTTCCGACACCGTGTTCTCGACGGTTCCGGGCGCGCCGGTGTTCGTCGGCAAGGCCCCGACCTATCGATCGAAGAATGCCGCCCTCGGCATCGACCTCGACATCAAGAACCATAACGCCCTGCAGAGCACCTTCGTCTTCGACGCATGAACCCGGCAGCCGGCTCGCCGCCGCGCAAGGTCTCTCGCCATCGCCGTGTGTTCCTGCCGGTTCTCGCCGCACTGATCGCGCTCGCATGGATGGTGCTGTGGGCCTGGACGCGCAGCCCCTACGGGCGCTATCTCGAACATGGCGACTGGACCGCCTCGGGGCCGGCCGCGTTCCTGTGCCAGGTCGTGCCCGCCGGCGACGTGGTCGTGCCCATGGTGCTCTACGCCGCGGCGTGGATCCTCATGACGGCGGCCATGATGCTGCCGACCACGCTGCCGTTGTTCAACGCCTTCGACCGGTTGACCGAGGGGCGACCGGACCATGGGCGCCTTCTCGTGCTGCTGGGGCTGGGCTACATGACGGTGTGGGGCGCCTTCGGGCTGCTGGCGCACGCGCTCCACGGTGCGGTGCTGGCCCTGCTCGCCAGCGCGCCGACCTTGGCCTGGCATGGCTGGGTGATCGGTGCCGCGACCATTGCGCTGGCCGGAGCCTTCCAGTTCAGCCGCCTCAAGCACCGGTGCCTGGAGAAGTGCCGCACGCCGTTGAGCTTCGTCATCGAGCACTGGCGGGGGCAGGCGCAGGCCAGCCATGCGTTCGCGCTGGGCACGCACCACGGCCTGTTCTGCGTCGGCTGCTGTTGGGCGTTGATGCTGTTGATGTTCGCGCTCGGCACCGGCAGCCTCGGCTGGATGCTTCTGCTTGCAGCCGTCATGGCGATAGAAAAGAACGTTCCCTGGGGTCGTCGTCTCAGCGCGCCGCTCGGGTTCGCGCTGTTGGCCTGGGCCGCTTTCCTGGTGGCCACGCATGCCTGAAGCGCGCGGCGGCCGGTCCACGCTGCAGGCCGTCGCCCTCACCGCGGCGGCCATGCTCGCGTTCGCGGCCAATTCGCTGTTGTGCAGGCTCGCGTTGCAGCAAGGTGGCATCGACCCGGCCAGCTTCGGCAGCATCCGGCTGGTTTCCGGGGCGATCACGCTCGCCCTCGTCGTGCGGATCAGGGCGCAGCCGCCTTCAGCCGGCCGGACCGACTGGCTTCCCGCCGCCATGCTGTTCGCCTATGTCGCGTTCTTCTCTTTCGCCTACCTCAGCCTGTCCGCCGGCACGGGCGCGCTGATCCTGTTCGGCGCGGTCCAGCTCACGATGCTGGGCGCGGGCCTGGGCGCCGGCGAGCGCTTCGGACCCGTTGCATGGTTCGGCTTCGTCCTGGCGGCAGGTGGGCTCGTCTACCTGATGCTGCCGGGCATCGCTGCGCCGCCGCTCCTCGGTGCCGTGCTGATGGCCATGGCCGGCGTGGCGTGGGGCGTGTACTCGTTGCGCGGCCGGGGCGTGGTCGACCCGCTGGCTGCCACGGGCCGCAACTTCGCGCGGGCCGTGCCGCTGGCCCTGGCGCTGAGCCTTGTTTTCGTGGCCCGCGCCCATGCGGATGCGAGCGGCATTGCGCTCGCCGTGGCTTCCGGTGCATTGACCTCGGGCCTCGGCTACGTCGTCTGGTATGCGGCGCTGGCCCGTCTTTCGGCCATGCAGGCGGCCACCGTGCAGCTGTCAGTGCCGCTCCTGGCGGCATTCGGCGGCGTGCTGCTCCTGTCGGAAGCGATCACGCCGCGGCTGGCCGCCGCCTCGGTGGCCATCCTGGGCGGCATTGCGCTCGTGCTGAGCCAGAAGTCGCGCAAGGCGCGCGCCTGACCGGCGGGAAACGCCTACGCGACGGCCACGCCCACCTTGGCTCCGGCCGCGACGATCTCGCCCCACGTCGCATCGTCCAGCCAGATGCCATCGCGCTGGCGCGCCACGCGCGCGGCGCGCTCGGGCTCGCCGGCGATCTGCACATGGTCGAAGCCCGCGCCCGGCGGACTCTGGCGCAGCCAGTCGACGAAAGCCGTCGCTTCCTGCGCGAAGCTGGCCTGGGTTCCCAGTTTGTCGGGATCGATCAGGATGGTCAGCATGCCGTTGAGCACCGTGCGGGCCGTGTCGGCCGGACGATGCCAGGTGCCCCCCCCGGTGAGCGCGCCGCCAAGCAACTCGCAGGCCATCGCCATGCCATAGCCCTTGTGCTCGCCGAAGGTCATGAGTGCGCCGAACAGGCCGTTGGCTTGCGGCACCACCACCACGCCGGGGTCGTTGGTCGGCGCGCCGCGTTCGTCGATCAGGTAGCCGTCGGGCACCCGTTCGCCCTTGTTGTGGGCGACCCGCATCTTGCCCTGGGCGACCCGGCTGGTGGCGAAGTCGAGCAGAAAGGGCTCGGCCCCCGCCAGCGGAATGCCGATGCAGCACGGGTTGGTGCCGAAGCGCCCGTCGCCGCCGCCCCACGGTGCCACCACGGGCCGCGACAGCACGTTGACGAAATGCATCGAGACCAGGCCCTCGGCCGTCGCCATTTCGGCGAAGTGCCCGATGCGGCCCAGGTGGTGGGCCGCCGACAGCGTGAAGATGCAGCTGCCGTGCTGCTTCGCCCGCGCGATGCCGAGCGCCATCGCCTGGACGCCGACGATCTGGCCGTAGCCGTGCTGGCCGTCGAGCGCGAGCAGGGTGCCGATGTCCGCATTGACCTTGACCGCGGCGTTCGGCTTGAGCCCGCCTTCGGCCACCGCGTCGATATAGCGCGGCAGCATGCCCACGCCATGCGAATCGTGGCCGCTCAGGTTGGCCAGCACGAGGTTGGCGGCGACCTGCTGCGCCTCGGCCGGCGCGCTGCCGGCGGCTTCGAGGATGCGGGCGACAGTGGCTTGCAGGCCGTTGGCCGGCAGTGTTCTGGACATGGATCAGACTCCCTTCGCGTTCAGTGTGATGGCATAGAGCGACGTCGTCGCGCAGATGAAAAGCCGGTTGCGCTTGGGCCCGCCGAAGCAGACATTGGCCACGCGCTCGGGAAGCAGGATCTTGCCGAGCAGCGTGCCGTCCGGATGGTAGGCGTGCACGCCGTCCATGGCGCTGGTCCAGATGCGGCCCTCGGTGTCGAGGCGGAAGCCATCGAACAAGCCGTTGGTGCATTCGGCGAACACCTCGCCGCCGCTCAGGCCGCGGCCATTGCGCGCGACCTCGAAGCGGCGGATGTGCCGCGGTCCGTCCGCCGCATGGCTCGCGCCGGTGTCGGCGATGTAGAGCAGCGATTCATCGGGCGAGAACGCGAGCCCGTTGGGCTTGACGAAATCGTCGGCCATGCGCTCGACCTCGCCGCTCGCCGGGTCGATGCGGTAGACGTGGCAGGCGCCGATTTCGCTGTCGGCGCGCAGGCCTTCGTAGTCCGACAGGATGCCGTAGCTCGGGTCGGTGAACCACACGCCGCCGTCCGAATGCACCACCACGTCGTTGGGTGAATTGAGGCGCTGACCCTGCCAGTGCGAGGCCAGTACGGTGATCGATCCGTCGTGCTCGGTGCGCGTCACGCGCCGCGTCAGGTGCTCGCAGCTCACGAGCCGGCCTTCGCGGTCGACCGTGTGGCCGTTCGCGTTGTTGGACGGTTCGCGGAACACGCCGACGGTGCCGTTGCGCTCGTCGAGGCGCAGCATGCGGTTGTTCGGAATGTCCGACCACACCAGCGTGCGGTGCGCGCCGAACCAGGCGGGGCCTTCGCACCAGCGCGCGCCGGTCCACAGCCGCTCGATGCGTTCGGGGCCGGGGATGCAGGTGTTGAAGCGCGGGTCCAGCCGTTCGAAGCCGGTGCCGTCCAGGAAGCCGAAGGGGAGGGTGGCCATGGATGTGTCCTGCGGCTACATCACGGCGCCGACCTGCCAGGGCACGAACTCGTTCTGCCCGTAGCCGTGCTGCTCGCTCTTCGACTGCGCGCCCGAGGCGGTGGCAAGCACCATCTCGAAGATGCGCTGCCCCATTTCCTGGATCGAGGCCGTGCCGTCGACGATCTCGCCGCAGTTGATGTCCATGTCTTCTTCCTGCCGCTGCCACAGCGCCGAGTTGGTCGCGAGCTTGAGCGAAGGGGAGGGTGCGCAGCCGTAGGCCGAGCCGCGCCCGGTCGTGAAGCAGATCAGGTTCGCGCCGCCGGCCACCTGCCCCGTGGCGCTCACCGGGTCGTAGCCCGGTGTGTCCATGTAGACGAAGCCGTGCGCCGTGACGGGCTCGGCGTACTCATACACCGCCTCGAGGTTGCTGGTGCCGCCCTTGGCAACCGCGCCCAGCGATTTCTCGAGGATGGTGGTGAGCCCGCCTGCCTTGTTGCCCGGCGAGGGGTTGTTGTTCATCTCGCCTTCGTTGATGGCCGTGTAGTGCTCCCACCACTTGATGCGGTCGACCAGCTTCTGGCCCACTTCGCGCTTCACCGCGCGGCGCGTCAGCAGGTGCTCGGCGCCGTAGACCTCGGGCGTTTCGCTGAGGATGGCCGTGCCGCCATGCGCCACCAGCAGGTCCACCGCCGCGCCCAGCGCCGGGTTGGCGCTGATGCCCGAGTAGCCGTCCGAGCCGCCGCACTGCAGCCCGATGGTGATGTGCGCCGCGCTGCAGGGCTCGCGCTTCACCGCGTTGGCGCGCGGCAGCATCTCGTTGATGAGCGCCACGCCCTTCTCGACCGTCTTGCGCGTGCCGCCCGTGTCCTGGATGTTGAAGACGCGGAAGTTCTCGCCCTCGGCCAGGTTGCCGGTCGCCAGCCAGGCGTTGATCTGGTTGGCCTCGCAGCCCAGCCCCACCACCAGCACCGCCGCGAAGTTGGCGTGCGTGGCATAGCCTGTGAGCGTGCGCTCGAGGATCTGCATGCCCATGCCCTCGGTGTCCATGCCGCAGCCGGTGCCGTGGGTGAGGGCGATCACGCCGTCGACATTCGGAAACGCCGCGAGTGCCTGGGGATTCGTCCTGCGCGAAAAATGGTCGGCAATCGCGCGTGCCGCCGTGGCCGAGCAGTTCACGCTCGTGAGCACACCGATGTAGTTGCGCGTGGCCACGCGGCCGTCGGCGCGCCGGATGCCCATGAAGGTGGCCTCGCGCTTCGCGGGCGCCGGCTTCACGTCGGCACCGAAGGCGTAGTCGCGCTCGAAGCCGCCCTTGTCCGGCCCCATGTCGAGGTTCTGCGTGTGCACGTGCTCGCCGGCGGCGATGGGCTTGCTCGCGAAACCGATGATCTGGTTGTAGCGCCGCACCGGCTCGCCCAGGGCGATGGCGCGCATCGCGATCTTGTGGCCCGGGGGAATCAGGCCGCGCACGGCCACGTCTTCGACGACGGTGCCGCCGAGCAGTTGGGAGCGCGCGATGACGACGTCGTCGGCGGGGTGGAGTCGGATGTAGGGGGTCATGGTGGGGATCTCTGCGGGCGTTTTTCAGGAGGTCTTCGCGCGGCGCCAGCTCGCGCTGAATCTCTGGTGGAACTTGTCCATGTGCTGGTGCATGGCTTCGCGCGCCGCCGCGGGGTCGCGTGCGGCGATGGCGTCGAGGATGGCTTCGTGTTCGTTGATGGCCGCCTGCCAGGAGTCCATGGTCTCGAAGTAGTCGATCATGCGGGCGAAGATCGGACCGTGCCGCGACTCCCAGAAGCCCTGCACGGTCTCGGTCAGCACCACGTTGCCGCAGGCGTTGACGATGGCGAGGTGAAAGGCGCGGTCGCCTTCGTGCGGCACCTCGTTGCGTGCGGCCAGCTCCTGCATCATCCGGATCGCGCGGCGCATCGCGTCCACGTCGCGGCGCTTGCCGTGCTGCGCGGCAAGCGCCGCCGTCTCGCCCTCGACGATCCGGCGCGCCCGGATGATCTCCAGCGGCCCCCATTCGGTGCCGGCCATCGGCGTGCTGGTGCGGTGCGTGCGGTCGAGCACGTACACGCCCGAGCCGGTGCGGATCTCGACCCAGCCCTCGACCTCGAGCGCGATCAGCGCCTCGCGCACCGAGGGCCGGCTCACGCCCAGCTGCTTGGCCAGGTCGCGCTCGGCCGGAATCCGCGCGCCCACGCCGAATTCGCCCCGGGTGATCAGCCCGCGGAGCTGGTCGGCAATCTGCCGGTAGAGGCGTTGGGGTTCGACGGTCTGGAGCGGCACGAGAGAAGAAGGAGTTAAGGGTTGTCCTGAATTGGACAAGTGGTAAGGCCAATTCAGAATACGATACACCGTCCGCGGTACCCATCGGGCCTAACCCCAGGAGACACCATGAGATTGAAGGGCAAGACCGTGCTGGTCACGGCCGCCGGCCAGGGCATCGGCCACGCCAGCGCATTGGCACTCGCCGCCGAGGGCGCGCGGGTCTGGGCCACCGACGTCAACGAGAAGCTGCTCGCGCGCTATGCGGGCGTGCCCAACATCACGGCCATGAAGCTCGACGTGCTCGACAAGGCGGCCATCGCCGCACTCGTCGCCCAGCTGCCCACGCTCGACGTGCTGTTCAACTGCGCGGGCGTGGTGCACAACGGCACCGTCGAAGAGGCGAGAGACGACGACCTGGACTTCGCCTTCCGGCTCAACGTGCGCGCGCAGATGTGGACCATCCAGGCCGTGCTGCCCGGCATGCTGGCGGCAGGACGCGGCAGCATCATCAACATGGCGAGTGTGTGCTCGAGCATGAAGGGCCTGCCCAACCGCTTCGTCTACGGCACCACCAAGGCGGCGGTGCTCGGGCTCACCAAGAGCGTGGCGGCGGACTATGTGGCGCGCGGCATCCGCTGCAATGCCGTGTGTCCGGGCACGGTCGACACGCCCTCGCTGGGCGAGCGCATCAACGCCAACGCCGATCCGGACGAGGCGCGCAAGGCCTTCATCGCGCGCCAGCCGATGGGCCGGCTCGCGCAGGCCGAGGAGATCGCGCCCGTGGTGGTGTTCCTGGCGAGCGACGAATCGGTCTTCGCCACCGGCCAGTTCTTCACGGTCGACGGCGGCATCACCATATGAACCAACTCGACTTCGCAGGCCGGCACGCGGTGGTCACCGGCGGCGCCACCGGCCTCGGCTTCGGCATCGCGCAGCGGCTGGTGGCTTCGGGCGGCAGCGTCATGCTGTGGGACCGCGACGAGGCCGCGGCTGCGCAAGCCGCCCGGTCGCTCGGCGACAAGGCCTTTGCGCTGAAGGTCGACGTGTCGCAGCAGCCTTCGGTCGCCAAGGCCGTCGCCGCCACGCTGGCGCGGGTGCCGCGCATCGACGCACTGGTCAACGGCGCCGGCATCACCGGCCCCAACGTCAAGCTGTGGGACTACCCGGTGGACGACTGGCGCCAGGTGATGGAGGTCAACATCAACGGCGTGTTCCTCTGCTGCCGCGAGGTGGTGGCGCAGATGCGCAAACAGGGCTACGGCCGCATCGTCAACATCGCCTCGGTCGCCGGCAAGGAAGGCAACCCCAACGCCAGCGCCTACAGCGCGAGCAAGGCGGCCGTGATCGGCCTCACCAAGTCGCTCGGCAAGGAACTGGCCGACACCGGCATCCGCGTCAACTGCGTGACGCCCGCGGCGGTGAAGACCGCCATCTTCGACCAGATGACGCCCGAGCACATCGCCTTCATGCGCTCGAAGATCCCGATGGGCCGCTTCGGCACGGTGGAGGAGGTGGCCGCGATGGTCGGCTGGCTCTGCACCGAAGACTGTTCTTTTTCCACCGGCGCGGTCTTCGACCTCTCCGGCGGCCGCTCCACTTATTGATTCAATGCACTGAAAGGAAAGCATGAAACTCGTCCGCTACGGCAACCCCGGCAAGGAAAAACCCGGCCTCATCGACGACAGCGGCAAGCTGCGCGACCTGAGCGCGATCGTCAAGGACATCGGTCCCGACCAGCTCGGCGATGCCGCCATCGCCAAGCTGCGCAAGGTGAAGCTCGACAAGCTGCCGCTGGTCAAGGGCAAGCCCCGCTTCGGCAGCCCGGTGGCCAACGTCGGCAAGTTCATCGCCATCGGCCTCAACTACGCGGACCACGCGGCCGAGTCCGGCCTGCCGGTGCCCAAGGAGCCCGTGGTGTTCACCAAGGCCAACAGCTGCATCCAGGGCCCGAACGACCCGGTGATGCTGCCCAAGGGCTCGGTCAAGACCGACTGGGAAGTCGAGCTCGGCGTGGTCATCGGCACGCGCGCACGCTATGTCTCCCAGAAGAGCGCGCTCGACTACGTGGCCGGCTACTGCACCATCAACGACATCAGCGAGCGCGAGTACCAGATCGAGCGCGGCGGCACCTGGGACAAGGGCAAGGGTTGCGACACCTTCGGCCCGCTCGGCCCCTGGCTGGTGACGCGCGACGAGATCGAAAACCCGCAGAAGCTCTCGATGTGGCTCGACCTCAATGGCCAGCGTGTGCAGACCGGCAACACCAGGACCATGATCTTCAGCGTGGCCAAGATCGTGAGCTACGTGAGCCAGTTCATGACGCTGATGCCCGGCGACGTGATCACCACCGGCACGCCGCCCGGCGTGGGCATGGGCATGAAGCCGCCGCTCTACCTCAAGAAGGGCGACGTGATGACGCTGGGCATCGAAGGCCTGGGCGAACAGCGGCAGGAAGTGATTCCGTTCAAGCTCTGACGCCGAACGGCACGCGATGACGGCGCGGCGCCTCCCGCCACGGAGGGGCGCCGCGGCCCTCCAGAAGAAGAATTCGATCACAGTGGTGGGGACAATCAATGAGACAGTTTTTCACGGCGCTCCTGCTGGGCGTCGGCCTGGCCGCGGGCGCATCCGCGCAGGCCCAGCAGCCCATCACCCTCAGATGGGCGCACGGCTACGAAACCGGCGAGCCGTTCCATACGCAGGCCGAGGCGATGGCGCAGAAGATCAAGGCGGCCACCGCGGGCCGCGTCGAGATCCAGCTCTATCCGGCCAGCGCGCTCGGCGGCGAGGCCGACTACAGCAAGAAGCTGGCGTCGGGCGAGATCGACATCGCCTACATCGGCCTCAACGTGCTCTCGCGGGACTATGCGCCGCTGGGCGTGGTGGGCTTTCCCTTCCTGTTTTCCGACCCCGACCATGTGCGGCGCTTCCTCGTCAGCCCGGTGTTCGACGAACTGCGCAAGGGCTATGAGGCGCAGAGCCGCAACCACCTGATGGCGGCCGTCTACTACGGCGCGCGGCATGTCACCTCGAACAGGCCGATCCATGCGCCGAAGGACATGCAGGGCCTGAAGCTGCGCGTGCCCGATGCGCCCAGCTACAAGCTCTTCGCGAAGAGCATGGGCGCCGCCGCCACGCCGATGCCGTTCGCCAAGGTGTACGACGCGCTCAGGAACGGCGAGATCGACGCGCAGGAAAACCCGCTGCCGACCATCCTTGCCAAGAAGTTCTACGAAGTGCAGAAGAGCGTGACGCTCACCGGCCACATGTACGACATGCTCGGCATCGTGATCTCGCCCGGCGCGCTGCAGCGCCTCGGCGCGGGCGACAGGGTCATCGTGAACGACATCATCCGCAAGGACGCCATCTGGGCCAGCGTGCAGATCATCGCGCGCGAGCTGGTGGCCGAAGGCAAGCTCGGCGAGACCAGCATCAAGGTGATCCGGCCCGACCGGCAGGCCTTCGTCGAGGTGGCGCTGAAGACCGTGTCGCCGGCCGAGCTGCAGGCGCGGCCGGGCGACTACGAAAAGATCCGCGACCTCGTGAAAGCCGGCACGCACTGAGGGGCGCAGGCGGGTCTGCGATCATCCCGCCATGAAGCCGCCTCCCGACCATCGCAGCCAGGTCTTCGCATCGCCGTGGGACGGCGTCCACGGCACGGCGATCGAAAGCGCCCGCCACTACGGCCGGCATTGGCATGCCACCTACGGGCTGGGCCTGCTGGCGCACGGTGCCCAAAGCTCGGCCAGCGGACGCGGCAAGGTCGATGCCTATGCCGGCGACCTCATCACCACCAATCCCGGCGAAGTGCATGACGGGCGTCCGCTCGGCGGCCCTTCGCGCCGCTGGCGCATGGTGTACCTGGACCCCGCCGTGATCGCCGGCATGAAGGGCGATGCGGACGCCGAGGTGGCGTTCACGCGGCCCGTCATCCGGGACGCGCGGCTGAGCGACGCGCTGCGGCGCCTGTTCACCCGGCTCGATGCCTGGCAGGCCGCAGCGGGTGCGAACAACGTCGAGGCCCTGGCCTGCGAGGAATCGCTGGTCGAGGTGTGCGGCCTGCTGCTCGACGGCCATGCCACCACCTCGCCGTTCCGCGAGGCCCCGGGCGACGTGCGGCGGGTGCGCGAGCGGCTCGCGGACGACCTGCTCGACCCGCCCACGCTGTCCGACATGGCGGCGATGACCGGCCTGAGCAAGTACCAGCTGCTGCGCCGCTTCGAGAAGGTCTACGGCGTGCCGCCCCATGCATGGCTCGTGCTGCAGCGGGCCGAACTTGCACGAAAGCTCATCCGCCACGGGGCCGGCCTGGCACAGGCTGCCGCCGACAGCGGCTTCGCGGACCAGAGCCACATGACGAGGATCTTCGCGCGCCAGTTCGGCTTCACGCCCGGCGCGTGGCAGCGGGCACATCGCCTGCAATAGCGTTTCTTTTCAGTTTTCCATTGCGCTGCGCGTCACCCGGGGCCAATGAAACCGGTGCGGCCCGTTCACGGGACACCGCGGAACCGGCTTCGCCGGGCCGCTGGTGTCGCCCCCGGCGAGGGGGTTGGCGAAGCGACACGAAGTGCGCGAAGCCTGGGGGGAGTTTCATCCTAGCGCAGCACCCGGATCAACTCGTCGTACACCAGCCGCACGCGTGCCGGCACCGGCGCGCGCTGCGCGCGATAGACATAGATCGGCCACGCCTCGGGCGCCTCGGCCTCGAGCACCGGCACCAGTGCGCCCGACGCCAGCCAGGGTTCGACCAGCGGCGCGATGAGTTGCCCAAAGCCCAGCCCCGCGAGCACGGCTGCGCATTCAGCGTCGAAGTCGTCCGTCACGAAGGCGGGCGAGGGCACCGGCACCTGTCGTGACTTGCTGAAGACCCAGGGCCAGGGGCGCCGCGACTTGCGGTTGATGAGCGAGGTGAGCGGCATCGCCGCCAGCGCGTCGAGATTCTTCGGCACGCCCGTGCGCGCAATGAGCGCCGGCGCGGCCACCACGCGCAGCGGCATCTTGCCCACCGGCCGGGCGACGAAGCGCGAATCGCGCAGCGGACCCACGCGCACGCCGATGTCGATCTGCTGATCGACCACGTCGGTGTGCTCTTCCGCCACGCGCAGGTCCAGCGTGAGGCCGGGATGCGCGGCCAGCATCGGCGCCAGCGCCTGCGGGATGAAGCGCCGTCCGAAGATGCCCGGCGCGGTGACCCGCACGGTGCCGGCGTGCTGCGAGAGCGCGCGGCGGTCGGTGCGGTGGAAGAGCTCGTCGACGCCGCTCACGGCCGGGCGCGCACGCTCTGCCAGCTGCCGGCCGAAGTCGGTGAGCTGCACGCCGCGCGTGCTGCGGTGGAACAGCGGCTCGCCCAGCTCCTCTTCCAGCTCGCGCACCGCGCGCGTCACGACCTGGGGCGACACCGACAGCTTGACCGCCGCATCACGGAAGTTGGCGGCGCCGGCGGCGGTGCAGAACACACGCAGGGCTTCGAGACGGTTGGACATGTGTGTTCCTTTTCGGGGAATTCTGAAGTCGCCAGAGTTTCATTTACGGGAATGCGCGGATTTTCCACACTGCATGCACTTCTTCAACCCATCGCCAAAGGAATTTCCCATGACATCCATTCAAGACAACATCAAGGGCAAGGTCGCCATCGTCACCGGCGCGAGCAGCGGGCTCGGCGAATCCACCGCGCGTCACCTGGCCGCACGCGGCGCCAAGGTGGTGCTCGCGGCACGCCGCACCGACCGGCTCGACAAGGTGGTCGCGGAAATCCGCGAAGCCGGCGGCGAGGCCATCGCCGTCGCCACCGACGTGGCCAGGCGCGCCGATCTCGACAAGCTCGCGGCCGCGACGGTCGACGCCTTCGGCCGCATCGACGTGCTGGTCAACAACGCGGGCGTGATGCCGCTGTCGCCGCTCGAAAAGCTCAAGGTCGACGAATGGGACCGCACCATCGACGTCAACATCAAGGGCGTGCTCTACGGCATCGCCGCCGTGCTGCCGCGCATGCAGGCGCAGGGCAGCGGCCACATCGTCAACGTCGCGTCCATCGCGGGGCTGAAGGTGTTCACGCCGATCGGCACGGTCTACAGCGCGACCAAGCATGCGGTGCGGGCCATTTCCGAAGGGCTGCGCGTGGAAATGGGCAACAGCGGCGTGCGCGTGACCATCGTGTCGCCCGGTGCAGTCGAGTCGGAGCTGAAGTTCGGCAGCAGCGACGCCGAGAGCGCGGCCGGCGTGCAGGCGTTCTACGACGCCAACCAGATCCCCGCGGATTCGGTGGCGCGCGCGGTGGTCTATGCCGTGGAGCAACCGGCGAACGTGGACATCAACGAAGTGGTGTTGCGGCCCGTGTCGCAGGAGTTCTGACCAGTGAAAAATAGATCGAATCCAGCATTGGTGGTGCCGCTCCGCTAAATTAGTGCTAACTATCCAACTCGCGGCTCGAATAAATAGCCTGCTTTCAATCGAGCAGGCTTTTTTGCGTAATGTGGGTTTTTCTTCTGGGGCAGATCAAGAAGTGGTGAGATAGTCTGAGGTGTACTCGCAACTACACTAGAACTGCATCTATCATTTCTTCCGTGATTGAGAACCCTTCGGCCTCAGTCTACTGGGAGCGCTTATTTTCAACTCGGCTTTCGTCATTTCAAAATCATGATTAACGATATCTTGTCCTCGATAGATGAGCTCTCTAAGCGAGCAGGGATTTCCCTTCATAAGGCTTTTACTGCTTGGTATGCCATTAACTTTCATGATTTAGATGAGGATGAGGCACTAAGCTCTGCCGCAATGGACGGTGGAAACGACAATGGAATTGATCTCGTCTTTGCGGATGATTCCACGAAAACTATTTACGTTCTACAAGGTCATTGTGGTGACAATCATTTGAAGCAAACCCCGAAGGGGAAGTGGAGCGATGTTTTGGCTGCAATTCCATTTTTTGAAAACACTAAGGGCTTGTCGGATATTGGAAAAAATGAATTGGCAGATCAAATTGAAACCGTGAAATCAGAATATCCTGATTACTCGGTTGCTTTTTGTCTTGTTAGTCTTGGTTTGAAGAATTCGGCAATTGCAAAGTCTGTATCTCACACGGGTATTTCTAAGACCTTTTCAGGGTTTCAGTTTTCCTATTTGGGGCAGCAGGATATTTTGTCTCAATACAAAGGGTTGATTGAATCTGAGCAAGGAATTGCTGAGGATACGCTCAAATTTTCTGGGCAATATATAAATGATAGTGGTGAATATGGGCGGGCATGGATTGGGAATGTCTCGGCTTCTGAGTTAATTCGATTAAACAATACGTATACCAATCAACTCTTCGCGGGAAATGTTAGATTGTTCTTGGGTAGCCGAAAAGGCGGAATTAATGAGCAAATAATAAAAACTGCCAAACAGACGCCTGGATTGTTTTGGGCGTTAAATAACGGCGTTTCTATAATTGCGGATACTGCATCTCCTCATAAAAGTGAGGAAAACACGCTCGTTCTTAAGAGGTTTAGCATTGTCAATGGCTGTCAAACCACTAGTGCACTTACGGAAGCTGAAGCTAGCAAAGATTGCAAAGTGCTTTTGAGAGTTATTGCGGCAAAAGATGCGGTGAAGAATGATGTAGTCAGATTTAACAATTCTCAGAATGCAATTAAAATTTGGACAGTTCGGGCAGTCGATAGTGTGCAAGAAAGATTGAGAAGAGAGTTTGAGGCATTGAGGATAAATTACGCGCCAAAGCAATCTGGAAGCCGTAGAAAACGTGATTCATCAAAAATTATAGAATTGGATCGACTTGCGCAGTATCTTGCTGCTCAGCAGAATCAATTTCTCATTCAGGCAATTGACAATAAAGCCGAACTCTTCGATCAGCCTTATTCTCAGCTTTTCTTTCCGCAAATATCGGCTGCAAATATTTTGCTTGCATGGCAGTTGGGTAATATTTGCGAAGAAAAGAGAATTGAGCAATTGGAGGCGCTGGGAAAGAAGTCTCAATCGGCAGGGCTTTTGGCGGTCACCTCAACGTTCTGGATAATTTTTGTCGCGCGAAAAATTATCGAGAGATTTTCTGACTTGAATTCCCCGCAAATTACGGTTGAGCGGATTGACTCGCAGGCATTTAAAAATGCGTTGTCAAAAATAGTAGATATTGCTGTTGAGATATATTATTTGCAGGCCGTAGATACTTATGGCAATGGAAATGAATTCGGAACTTATAAATCTACTTTGCGTTCCAGTAAATTCTTGCAACTCTTGGAGCCTAAGATTGACTTCAAGGTTACTCAATTAAGCAAGCTTAGAACTGGAAAGCCAGCGGCACTCGAAAATGTTGCGAAAAATATAAAAATTTAATTTCATGACAGGGGTTTGGTGCGGGATCTCGAGTACTTTGCGGACGCGGATCTAGTTGATTCGTCAGTCGTCCCGTCGTCCCGTCGTCCCGTCGTCCCGTCGTCCCGTCGTCCCGTCGTCCCGTCGTCCCGTCGCCCGTCGCCCGTCGCCCGTCGCCCGTCGCCCGTGAGCCTTCAGCCGCAGTCGATCCGCCTGTATAACCACCGGATCTCGAGGGTCTTTGCAGGTCAAAAGTTGGAAGCTCCCTCAAAATAGAACGACCGTTCGTTTTATTCGGAGCTTCACGATGCCTGTCAATGCCGTTCCCGCCAAGCCGGCCCGCGCCGCCCAGAAGGGCCAGCAGACCAAGGCCGTGATCGTCGACGCCGCGCTGGCGCTGGCTGCGCAGATCGGGCTCGAGGGGCTGTCGATCGGCGCCGTGGCCGAGATCACCAAGATGAGCAAGTCGGGCGTCTTCGCCCACTTCGGCTCGCGCGAGGAACTGCAGATTTCCGTGGTGCGCGAGTATCACGCTCGCTTCGAGCAGGAGGTATTTTTTCCTGCCCTCAAGGCGCCGCGCGGCCTGCCGCGCCTGCGTGCCATGTTCGCCAACTGGATGAAGCGCACCTCGACCGAGATCGACTCGGGCTGCATCTACATCAGCGGCGCTTCCGAATTCGACGACCGTCCCGGTCCGGTGCGCGATGCGCTGGTCGAGTCGGTGAGCATCTGGCAGGCGGCCGTGCTGCGCGCCATCGTGCAATCGAAAGCCGAAGGCCACCTGCGCGCCGACGCCGACGAGCGCCAGGTCGCGTTCGAAATCCACGGCCTGATCCTCGCGCTGCACTACGAAGCCCGCTTCCTGCAGGTGCCGGGCTCCATCGGCCGCGCCAACGTCGGCTTCGACAACATCCTTGCGCGCAGCGCGACGCCCCATGCTCCGGCGGCCGAAGCTGCCGCGGCGCCGGCCGGCCGCCGCCTCAAGCCCGTGCGCTGAGCGCGCGGCACCGTTTTCGTTTTCTTTCTTTTATCTAGCTTCGACCAGGAGAGTTCCGGATGCCTACCTACAACCCACCCGTGCGTGACATGCAGTTCGTGCTGCACGAAGTGCTCAACGTCGCCGACGAACTCAAGGCGCTGCCGGCCCATGCCGAGACCGACGCCGACACCATCAACGCGGTGATCGAAGAAGCCGGCAAGTTCGCCGCCGAAGTCACCTTCCCCCTGAACATCAGCGGCGACGAAGAAGGCTGCAAGCTCGACAAGACCACGCACGAGGTCAAGACGCCCAAGGGCTTCAAGGACGCCTATGCCAAGTACATCGAGGGCGGCTGGCCCGCGCTGTCGTGCGACCCGGCCTTCGGCGGCCAGGGCCTGCCCTTCGTGGTGAACCAGTGCCTGTTCGAAATGCTCAACAGCGCGAACCAGGCCTGGACCATGTACCCCGGCCTCTCGCACGGTGCATACGAAGCGCTGGCGGCCCACGGCACCGACGAACAGAAGAAGACCTACCTGCCCAAGCTCACGAGCGGCGAATGGACTGGCACCATGTGCCTGACCGAGCCGCACTGCGGCACCGACCTCGGCCTGCTGCGCACCAAGGCCGAACCGCAGGCCGACGGCACCTACCGCATCACCGGCAGCAAGATCTTCATCTCGGCCGGCGAGCACGACATGACGGCCAACATCATTCACCTGGTGCTGGCCCGCCTGCCCGATGCGCCGAAGGGCAGCAAGGGCATCAGCCTGTTCGTCGTGCCGAAGTTCAAGGTCAAGGCCGACGGCTCGCTCGGCGAGCGCAATCCGATCTTCTGCGCCGGCCTCGAGCACAAGATGGGCATCCACGGCAACGCCACCGCACAGATCGTGATCGAAGGCGCCACCGGCACGCTGGTGGGCGAGCCCAACAAGGGCCTGGCCGCGATGTTCGTGATGATGAACGCCGCGCGCCTGGGCGTGGGCAACCAGTCGCTCGGCCTGACCGAAGTGGCCTACCAGAACGCACTGGCCTACGCGAAGGACCGCGTGCAGATGCGCTCGCTCTCCGGCGTGAAGGCCAAGGACAAGGAAGCCGATCCGATCATCGTGCACCCCGACGTGCGCAAGATGCTGCTCACCGCCAAGGCGTACGCCGAAGGCGGCCGCGCGCTGCAGATCTTCTGCACGCTGCTGCTCGACAAGGAACACAACCACCCCGACGAGAAGGTGCGCAAGGACTCGGGCGAACTGGTCGCGCTGCTCACGCCCATCGTCAAGGCCTTCATCACCGACAACGGCCACATCGCGACCAATGCGTGCATGCAGGTGTTCGGCGGCCACGGCTTCATCAAGGAATGGGGCATGGAGCAGTTCGTGCGCGACAACCGCATCAACATGATCTATGAAGGTACCAACACCATCCAGTCGCTGGACCTGCTGGGCCGCAAGGTGCTGGGCAACAACGGCGCGTCGCTCAAGAAGTTCGGCAAGCTGGTCGCGAAGCTGGTGGAAGAGGAAGGCGTGAACGAGAAGATGGCCGAGTTCATCAACCCGATCGCGGGCCTCGGCGACCAGCTCACCAAGTTCACGACCGAGATCGGCTTCAAGGGCTTCCAGAACCCCGACGAAGTGGGCGCCGCCGCGGTGGACTACCTGCGCGTGGCCGGCCACTTCGTGTTCGGCTACCTGTTCGCCCGCATGGCCCAGGTCGCGCTGCGCGAGATCGCAGCCGGCAACACCGACCCGTTCTACGTCGCCAAGCTGCAGACCGCGCGCTTCTACTTTGCCAAGCTGTTCCCCGAGACCGCGACGCTGATGCGTACCGCGCGTGCCGGCAGCAAGGTGCTGATGGACACCGACGCAGCGCTGGCATAGGCCTGCTGTCTTTCCTCATCGTTCAACCGAACCGGGAGCCGCTCATGAAATCGACGCTTGCAGCCATCGTCCTCGTTGCCACCTCCATCACCGCCATGGCCCAGGGCACGCCGGTGGGGCTGTGGCGCAACGTCGACGACAAGAGCGGCGAGGTCAAGGCCGAGATCCGCATCGGCGAAACCAACGGCGCGCTGCTCGGGCGTATCGAGAAATCGCTGAGGAAGGACGCCAAGCCCGACGCGGTCTGCGACGAATGCAGCGACGACCGCAAGGGCAAGCCCATCACGGGCCTCGACATCATCCGCGGCGGCAAGAAGGCCGAGGGCAAGGACGTCTGGGAAGGCGGGAAGATCCTCGACCCCGAGAACGGCAAGGAATACCGCGCGAGCTTCACGCCCATCGACGGCGGCAAGAAGCTCGAAGTGCGCGGCTACCTCGGGCCCTTCTGGCGTACCCAAACCTGGAACCGTGTGCAGTAAGCAAACCGCCGCGCGTTTTCAACCAAAAGATACCAATCAACATGTCCCGATTTCAAGTGAAGAAGGTCGCCGTGCTCGGCGCCGGCGTGATGGGTGCGCAGATTGCCGCCCACCTCGTCAACGTGCGCGTGCCGGTGGTGCTGTTCGACCTGGCGGCCAAGGATGGCCCCAAGAACGGCATCGTCTCGCGCGCCATCGACAACCTCAAGAAGCTCAAGCCCGCGCCGCTCGGCGACGTGGCCGACGCGGGCCTGATCGAGCAGGCCAACTACGACGACGACCTGGCCAAGCTCGGCGAGTGCGACCTCGTCATCGAAGCCATCGCCGAGCGGATGGACTGGAAGCTCGATCTCTACCGGAAGATCGCACCGCACGTCGCCAAGCACTCGATCCTGGCCTCGAACACCTCGGGCCTGTCGATCACCAAGCTCAGCGAGGCCTTGCCCGAAGCACTGAAGCCGCGTTTCTGCGGTATCCACTTCTTCAACCCGCCGCGCTACATGTTCCTGGTGGAGCTGATCAACACGCCCACCACGCAACCGCAGGTGCTCGACGACCTCGAGGCCTTCGTCACCAGCACGCTCGGCAAGGGCGTGGTGCGCGCGCACGACACGCCCAACTTCATCGCCAACCGCGTCGGCATCGCCGGCATGCTGGCCACGCTGAAGGAAGTCGAGAAGTTCGGCCTCACGCCCGACGTGGTGGACGACCTCACCGGCAAGAAGCTGGGCCGCGCGAGCTCGGGCACCTTCCGCACCGCCGACGTGGTGGGCCTCGACACGATGGCCCATGTCGTGAAGACGCTGCAGGACAACCTCGACGCCGAGACCGATCCGTTCTATGCCAACTTCGCGACGCCGCCGGTGCTCGCGAAGCTGCTCGAGCTGGGCAACCTGGGCCAGAAGACCAAGGCCGGGTTCTTCAAGAAGGCCGGCCGCGACATCCTGCGCTTCGACCTGAAGAGCGGCGACTACGTGCCTGCCGGCGCGAAGGCCGACGAGGTGTACGGCCGCATGCTCAAGAAGCCCGCGGGCGAGCGCCTGAAGCTGCTGCGCGAGAGCGAAGGGCCGCAGGGCCAGTTCCTCTGGGCCATCCTGCGCGACGGTTTCCACTATGCCGCGGTGCACCTGGGCGACATCGCCGAGAGCGCGCGCGACATCGACTTCGCGATGCGCTGGGGCTTCGGCATGAAGCAGGGGCCGTTCGAGCTCTGGCAGGAAGCCGGCTGGGCGCAGGTCGCCAAGTGGGTGCAGGAAGACATCGACGCGGGCAAGGCGCTGAGCAGCGCACCGCTGCCCAAGTGGGTGTTCGAGGGCCCGGTGGCGCAAGCGGGTGGCGTGCACACGCCCGAAGGCTCGTGGAGCGCATCGCAGAACAAGTTCGTGCCGCAACGCAGGCTGCCGGTGCATGACCGCCAGCTGTTCCCCGAGAGCGTGCTCGGCGCGAACGCGGCCGATGCCAACACCGCCGGCACCACGATCAGCGACGAAGGCGACGTGCGCGTCTGGACGCTCGATGGCGAAGTGCTCATCGCGAGCATCCATTCGAAGATGCACGCCATCAGCCCCGATGTGGCCGAGGCACTGGGCGCCGCGGTCGAGCTGGCCGAAGCCGAATACAAGGGCCTGGTGATCTGGTCGCCCGACGAGATGTTCTCGGTCGGCGCCGACCTGCAGGCCATGCTGCCGGCCTTCGTGGTCGCGGGCATCGGCGCGGTCGAAGGTGCCGAAGAAGAGCTGCAGAACGTGATGCTCAAGATCCGCTACGCCAGCGTGCCGGTCATTTCGGCCGTGCGCGGCATGGCCCTGGGCGGCGGCTGCGAGCTGGCTGTGCATTCGGCAAAGCGCGTGGCGGCGATGGAAAGCTACATCGGCCTGGTCGAAGTCGGCGTGGGGCTGATCCCCGGCGCGGGCGGCCTGACCTACATCGCACGCCGCGCTGCGGAGAACGCGGCGGCGTCGACGGGCACCGACCTGCTGCCGTTCCTGACCGAAGGCTTCACCGCCGCGGCCATGGCCAAGGTCGGCACCGGCGCGCTCGATTCGAAGAAGCTCGGCTATCTGCTGGACAGCGACGTGATCGTGCCGAACAAGGACGAGCTGCTCTACGTGGCGCTGCAGCAGGCCAAGGCGATGGCCGACGCCGGCTACCGCGCACCGCTGCGCCGCACCTTCCGGGTGGCCGGCCGCAGCGGCGCCGCGACCATCAAGGGCCAGCTGGTGAACATGCGCGACGGCGGCTTCATCAGCGCGCACGACTTCCACATCGCGAGCCTGATCGCCAATGTGGTGACCGGCGGCGACGTGGACGCGGGCTCGCTCGTGACCGAGGAATACCTGATGACGCTGGAACGCAAGGCGTTCTGCTCGCTGATCGTGCATCCGAAGACGCAGGAGCGAATCATGGGGATGCTGAGCACGGGGAAGCCGGTGCGGAACTGACGCAGTCCTTCTCTTCCTCCTTCCCCCTTTGGGGGAAGGCCGGGATGGGGGCAGCAGCCGATGCAAAACCAATCGACTCCCAACGCGCAAAAAAATGCTCGCGCTCTCCGGCGCGGGATGACTGACTCCGAGCGCAAGCTCTGGAGCGGCCTGCGCAGCGAACAACTGGGAGTGAAGTTCCGTCGGCAGCATCCGCTGGGCAACTACATTGCCGATTTCGCGTGCCTCGATCCAAAGCTGATCGTCGAACTCGATGGGTCGCAGCATCTGGCACAGCAGAGCTACGACGCGCAACGCGACACCTTCCTGCGCGCACAGGGGTTCGAGGTTCTGCGCTTCGGATCGAACGATCCGTTTGTCAATTTTGAAGGGGTGCTGCAGGCCATCGTCAATCGACTGGGTGAATTGACGGCCGCTTGCCCCCATCCCAACCTTCCCCCAGAGGGGGAAGGAGCCAAATCCAGGAGCTATCCATGAAACAAGTCCAAGACGCCTACATCGTCTCCGCCACCCGCACCCCCATCGGCAAGTCGCACCGCGGCTACTTCCGCAACTACCGTCCCGACGACCTGCTCGCGACCACGCTGAAGGCGGCGCTGGCCGCCGTGCCGGGCCTCGACCCCAAGGCGATCGAAGACATCATCTGCGGCTGCGCGATTCCCGAATCGCAGCAGGGCCTGAACGTCGCGCGCATCGGCGCGGTGCTGGCCGGCCTGCCCACCAGCATCGGCGGCATCACCGTCAACCGCTTCTGCGCTTCGGGCCTCTCCGCCGTGCAGATGGCCGCGGACCGCATTCGCGTCGGCGAGGCCGACGTGATGATCGCGGCCGGTGTCGAAAGCATGAGCATGGTGCCGATGATGGGCAACTCGCCCTCGCTGTCGCCCTCGATCTTCGAGCGCGAAGGCGACGTGGGCATCGCCTACGGCATGGGCCTCACGGCCGAGAAGGTCGCGCAGCAGTGGAAGGTGAGCCGCGAGGCGCAGGACGCGTTCGCGCTCGCCTCGCACCAGAAGGCACTGGCCGCGCAGCAGGCCGGCAAGTTCGCCGACGAGATCACCCCCATCGAAGTGACCGACCGCACGCCGAACCTCGAGACCGGCGAGTCGATCGCGAAGACCCGCACCGTGAACCTCGACGAAGGCGCGCGCCCCGACACCAGCCTCGAAGGCCTCGCCAAGCTGCGCACCGTGTTCGCCGCGCGCGGCACCGTCACGGCCGGCAACAGCTCGCAGACCTCGGACGGCGCAGGTGCGCTGATCCTGGCGAGCGAGAAGGCGGTCAAGCAGTACGGCCTCACGCCGCTCGCGCGCTTCGTGAGCTTCGCGAGCAAGGGCGTGCCGCCGCACATCATGGGCATCGGTCCGATCGAAGCCATTCCGGCCGCGCTGCGCTATGCGGGGCTCAAGCACGAGGACATCGACTGGTTCGAGCTCAACGAAGCCTTCGCCGCGCAATCGCTCGCGGTGATCAACACGCTGGGGCTCGATCCGTCGAAGGTCAATCCGATGGGCGGCGCGATCGCACTGGGCCACCCGCTCGGCGCGACGGGGGCGATCCGCGCGGCGACCGTGGTGCACGCGCTGCGCCGCGAGAACCTGAAGTACGGCATGGTCACGATGTGCGTGGGCATGGGCCAGGGTGCCGCCGGGATCTTCGAGCGGGTCTGATCGACAACGCGCAAGACAGACACCGCGACGAGTGTCGGCGCAACGAAGGAGACAAGGTGATGCAGCAGACACAGCAGCAGCTTCCGGTCGATGGCGGCGCGCGGCCACTGGCGGTGCGCCGCTACGAGCCCGCCGGCGCGCCGCGCGCCAGCATCGTGATCGGCGGCGCGATGGGCGTTCGCCAGTCGTTCTACGAACCCTTCGCGCAGTGGCTCTCCGGGCAGGGCCTGCGCGTCTGGACCTTCGACTACCGCGGCTCGGGTGACTCGCGCGGCAATGCACCGCTGCGCGGCTTCAAGGCCGACCTGTTCGACTGGGCGCGCGACTATGAAGCGGTGATCGATGCCGCGAAAGCCGCGTTGCCCGCGCAGCCGCTCTATCTCCTGGGCCACAGCCTCGGCGCGCAGTTGCCGGGTTTCCTGCAGCGCCCCGAGCAGGTCGACGGCCTCGTCAGCATTGCGGCCGGCAGCGGCTATTGGCGCGAAAACGCGCCGAAGCTCAAGCGCAGCATCCTCTATTTCTGGTTCGTGCTCGTGCCGCTGGTCACGCGGCTGTGCGGCTACTTTCCGGGCCGAAGGCTCAAGAAGGTCGGCGACCTGCCGCGCGGCGTGATCCTGCAATGGCGCCGCTGGTGCCTGAACCCGCGCTACAGCCTCGGCGCCGAAGGCGAGGCTGCAGCGTGCAGCTACGGGCGCGTGCGCTTCCCGGTGCTCGCGCTGTCGATCACCGACGACGAACTCATGACCCTGGCCGGCACCGAGAGCCTCGTGAGCTTCTACGCGGGGGCGCCGAGCGCGGTGGAGCGCATCGCGCCGGCCGACGTGCAGGCGCGGCGCATCGGCCACTTCGGCTTCTTCCGCGAACAGTTCAGCCAGAGCCTGTGGCCGAGCACGGTCGACAAGCTGCATCGGCTGGCCGCGCTTACTGCGGTGCAGCAAGCCAACGTCCCGCACACGACTGCGTGACGCCATCCATCGGAGGCACACTGCCGATCACCATGAGCAGCACGCAACACCCCTTCGACAAAGCCCTGGCACTGCACCACAGCGACATCCGCGTGGGGCACTTCACCGGCATGACCAGCCCCGACTACTGGAACATGGTCGGCCCGTTCGGCGGCACGACCGCGGCCCTTGCGCTGCAGTCGGTGATGCAGCATCCCGACGTGCTCGGCACGCCGATCGCGCTGACCGTCAACTACGCGGCGGCGCTCGAAGCCGGCGCCTTCGACATCCAGGCCACGGCCGTGCGCACCAACCGCTCGACGCAGCACTGGACGGTGCAGATCACGCAGGCCGGCGCCAGCGGCGCGCCGAACATGACGACCACGGCCACCGTGCTGACGGCCACGCGCCGCGACACCTGGGGCGAGAGCGACATGCCGATGCCCGAGGCGCCGAAGCCCGAGACGGTCGACCGCATGAGCATCGGCCCGTCCGGCGTGGCCTGGATCCAGCAGTACGAGATGCGTCCGTTCAGCGGCGGCATTCCCCCGAAGTGGGACGACAGCCTGCAGCACAGCGAAACCCGTATCTGGCTGCGCGACGCGCAGGCGCGGCCGCTCGACTTTGCTTCGCTCGCCGCGATGAGCGACATGTTCTATCCGCGCGTCTGGCTGCGCCGCGCCAAGCACGTGCCGGCGGGCACGGTGTCGATCACCACCTACTTCCATGCCGGGCCGGAACAATTGGCCGAGGTCGGCACGGGCTACCTGCTGGGCCGCGCGGCGGGGCAGCAGTTCTTCAACGGTTTCTTCGACCAGGCGGCGCATCTGTGGAGCGAGAAGGGCGTGCTGCTCGCCACCTCGAACCAGATCGTCTACTACAAGGAATGAACATGACCGCCCTGCAGAAAGCCGCACTCATCGTCGGTGCCGGCGACGCCACCGGTGGCGCCATTGCCCGCCGCTTCGCGCGCGAAGGCTATGCCACCTGCGTCACGCGGCGCAGCCTCGACAAGCTGCAGCCGCTGGTCGCGCAGATCGAGGCCGATGGCGGCCGCGCCCATGCCTTCGCCTGCGATGCGCGCAAGGAAGAGGAAGTGGTCGCGCTCGTCGAACAGATCGAATCGACCATCGGCCCGATCGAGGTGATGGTGTTCAACATCGGCGCCAACGTGCCCGAGAGCATCCTGACGGAGACCGCGCGCAAGTACTTCAAGGTGTGGGAGATGGCCTGCTTCTCGGGCTTTCTCAACGGGCGCGAAGTGGCCAGGCGGATGGTGGCGCGCGAGCTGCCGAAGGGCGGGCATCGCGGCACGATCATCTTCACGGGTGCGACGGCCTCGCTGCGCGGCGCGGCCGGCTTCGGCGCCTTCTCGGGCGCGAAGATGGCGCTGCGGGCGCTGGCCCAGTCGATGGCGCGCGAGCTCGGGCCGCAGGGCATTCACGTCGCGCACGTGGTGGTCGATGGCGCGATCGACACCGAGTTCATCCGCAGCAATTTCCCCGAGCGCTATGCGCTGAAGGAGAGCGACGGCATCCTGAACCCGGATCACATCGCGGACAGCTACTGGATGCTGCATTCGCAGCCGCGCGATGCCTGGACGCACGAGCTCGACCTGCGGCCCTGGTCCGAAAAGTTCTGAGAAGGAGGCAGCACCCGTGACGAAATCCGTCGACTTCTATTTCGACTTCGGCAGCCCCGCCGCCTACCTGGCCGCCACGCAGCTGCCGCACATATGCGCCGACACCGGCGCCGAGCTGGTGTGGAAGCCCATGCTGCTCGGCGGCGTGTTCCAGGCCACCGGCAACCACTCGCCGGTCGAGATCCAGGCCAAGGGCCCGTACCTGACGATCGACCTGCAGCGCTTTGCGAAGCGCTACGGCGTGCCCTTCGTGCACAACCCGCATTTCCCGATCAACACGCTGCTCCTGATGCGCGGCGCCACCGGCATCCAGATGAAGGAGCCGGCGCGTTTCGGCGCGTACGTCGATGCGGTCTACCACGCGATGTGGGTCGAGCCGGAGAACCTCAACGATCCAGCAACGGTCGGCGCGGTCCTGCAAAATGCAGGCTTCGACGCCACCGCTCTGCTCGCGCTGGCCGGTACGCAGGAGGTCAAGGACCGCCTGAAGGCCGTCACGCAGGAAGCCGTGGCGCGCGGCGTGTTCGGCGCCCCGACCATGTTCGTCGGCGACCAGATGTTCTGGGGCCAGGATCGTCTTGATTTCGTGCGCGAAGCCCTCGACGCCTGACCGCGTCGCCATCCCCCGTTTTATCCAAGGACCATTCCCATGAGCGACATCCTCGTCCATACCGAAGCCGGTGTGATGACCATCACTTTCAACCGCGTCGACAAGAAGAACTCGATCACCAGCAGCATGTACGCCGAGATGGCCGATGCGCTGGCCCAGGCCGAGAGCGAAGCCGCGGTGCGCTGCGTGCTGATCCAGGGCGACCCGACAATCTTCAGCGCGGGCAACGACATCGGCGACTTCCTCAATGCGCCGCCCGCCAGCGAAGCGTCGCCGGTGTTCCGCTTCCTGCGCGGCATCGCGACCTTCCCGAAGCCCATCGTTGCCGCCGTCTGCGGCCCGGCCGTGGGCATTGGCACCACGATGCTGTTCCACTGCGATCTCGTCTACGCGGGCGACAACGCGGCCTTCTCGATGCCCTTCGTGAACCTGGGCCTGTGCCCCGAAGCGGCGTCGAGCCTGCTGGTGCCGCAGATGCTGGGCTATCACCGCGCGGCCGAGGCGCTGCTGCTGGGCGAGCCCTTCATGGCCGAGGCCGCGCTCGAAGTGGGCCTGGTCAACCGCGTGGTGCCGCCGACCGAGGCGAATGGCATCGCCCAGACGCAGGCCCGCAAGCTCGCGGCCAAGCCGCTGAGCGCGCTGATCGAGACCAAGCGCCTGCTGAAGAAGGCACAGATGCCCGCCGTGCTCGAGCGCATGGGCGAGGAGGGCGCGAGCTTCGGCCGCATGCTGCGCGAACCCGCGGCGCGCGAGGCTTTCGGCGCCTTCATGGAGAAGCGCAAGCCCGACTTCTCGAAGGTCTGAGGCACGCGCCGGACAGTGCACGCGTACACTGTCCGCCGTGCAAGTTTTCGAGACAAGGCCGCCTGAAACGCCCACCCAGCGGGCAATTGATGCTACTGGAAAAGTAGCATTCAGCCCTGCGCGCAGGCGTACTTTGGGCTTGCTCGCGGGCACCCTGGCCGTGCCCTCGCTGGCCTTGGCGCGCGTGCGTCCCTTGCGCATCGGGCTCATCGGCTCCTGGTCCGGTCCCTATGCGGGCGGCGGGCGCCAGTTCGATGCCGGCATGTCGGTCTGGCTCGGTGCCCACAACCATCACATCGCGGGCCGGCCCGTCGAATTGCTGCGCCGCGACGTGCCGGGCAGTGCGCCCGAGCAGGCACGCCGCCAGGCGCAGGATCTCCTGGAGAGCGAGCGGGTGGACCTGCTGGCAGGGCTGGACTTCAGCTCCAACGCCTATGCCGTCGGCGCCGTTGCCACGCAGGCGAAGGTGCCCCTGCTGGTGATGAATGCGGCGTCCTCGGGCATCACGGCGCGCTGTCCGTATGCGGTGCGGGTGTCGTTCACCATCGCCCAGGTCACGCTGCCACTGGCGCACTGGGCGCTGCAGCAAGGCCTGCGCAACGTCTGCACCGTGGTGGCCGACTATGCCTCGGGTGTCGACGCGGAAAGCGCCTTCGTCTCGGGCATCACCGCCGGCGGCGGCCGGGTTGGCGCGATGCTGCGCGTACCGCTCGCCACGCTGGACTATTCGGCCTACATGCTGCGCCTGCGCGAGCTCAAGCCCCAGGCGGTGTTCTTCTTCCTGCCCTCGGGGCAGATGCCGACGAGCTTTCTCAAGTTCTGGCGCGACCGCGGCATGGCCGACACCGGCATCCGCCTGCTCGCGACCGGCGACGCCACCGACGACCACTACCTCGAAGGCATCGGCGAACTGGCCGACGGCCTCGTGACCAGCCATCACTACTCGTTCGACCACGAATCCGCGGCCAACCGCCGCTTCACGGGCGCCTTCGAGACCGAATACGGCAGCCACCTGCGGCCGGGTTACTTCGCGGTCGCGGCCCATGATGCGCTGGCGGCCATCGACGCCGCGATGAGTTCGCCCGCCGCGCGCGGCGGCGTGGGCGCAGAGCGGCTGGTGGACGCCTTCCGGGGCCTGAAGTTCGAAAGCCCGCGCGGCCCGATCGAGATCGATGCCCATACGCGGGACATCGTGCAGACCGTCTACATCCGCCGCACCGAGCGGCGCGACGGGCGCTGGGTCAACCGCGAGTTCGAGCGCTTCGAGCGGGTGCGCGACCCGTCCCTCTGAGCCCGTTCAGGGCTGCTGTTCGATGGGTCTGGGGCGGCCGTTGTCGTCTATGGCCACGTAGGTGAAGGTGGCCTGCGTCACCTTGATGTACTCGCCCTGCGCCCGGAAGCGCTCGGCAAACACCTCGACCGTCACCGTGACCGAGGTGCGCCCGATGCGCACCAGCTTCGAATAGAACGAGAGGATGTCGCCCAGCCGCACCGGCTGCTTGAAGATGAATTCGTTGACCGCCACCGTGGCCTGGCGGCCCTTGGCGTAGCGCGCCGGGATCACCGAGCCGGCCAGGTCGCACTGGGCCATGACCCAGCCGCCGAAGATGTCGCCGTTGGCATTGCAGTCCGCCGGCATCGGGATGACCTTGAGCACCAGCTCCATGTCGGTGGGCAGGCTCTTGAGAGTGGCGGCAGCCGCCGCGCTGGAAATATCGGACATGGGCACAATCTGCAACAAACAAGCAACCACGATTGTCCCTCATGCGCCGCAGCGGCGAAGCCCTTCCTTCCCCCCCCACCGTCGCCGGCCACCCGCCGGCGCGCAGCGACCGTTCCGACTGGGCGACGCTGCGCCGCCTCTTTCCCTACCTCTGGCAATACAAGTGGCGGGTGATCGCCGCGCTCACGTTCATGGTGGGCGCCAAGGTGGCCAACGTGGGCGTGCCGGTGCTGCTGAAGAACCTGATCGACACGATGACGCCCAAGCCGGACATGGCCCAGGCGCTCCTGATCGTGCCGATCGGGCTGCTGCTGGCCTACGGGTTGCTGCGGTTCTCCACCGCGCTCTTCGGCGAACTGCGCGAGCTGATCTTCGCCAAGGCCACCGAGGGCACGGCCAGGCAGATCGCGCTGGAGGTGTTCGGCCACCTGCACTCGCTGAGCCTGCGCTTCCACCTGGAGCGCCAGACCGGCGGCATGACGCGCGACATCGAGCGCGGCACGCGCGGCGTGCACTCGCTCATCTCGATGTCGCTCTACAGCATCGTGCCCACCCTGATCGAGCTGACGCTGGTGCTCACGATCCTGGGTGTGAGGTTCGATTCGCTGTTCGTCTGGATCACGGGCGCGGCGCTGGTGCTTTACATCACCTTCACGGTGACGATGACCGAGTGGCGCACCCAGTTCCGCAAGACCATGAACGAGCTCGACTCGATGGCGCAGAGCCGCGCGGTCGATTCGCTCCTGAACTACGAAACGGTCAAGTACTTCAACAACGAGGAGTTCGAGGCCAGGCGCTACGACGCCAGCCTCGACCGCTACCGCAAGGCGGCCATCAAGAGCCAGCGCACGCTGAGCATGCTCAACGCCGGGCAGCAGCTGCTGATCGCCATCAGCCTGGTACTGATGCTGTGGCGCGCCACCTCGGGCGTGGTGGAAGGGCGCATGACGCTGGGCGACCTGGTGATGGTCAACGCCTTCATGATCCAGCTCTACATTCCGCTCAACTTCCTGGGCGTGATCTACCGCGAGATCAAGCAGAGCCTGACCGATCTCGACAAGATGTTCGTGCTGTTGGAAAAGGAGCGCGAGGTGCGCGATACACCGGGCGCGCAGCCCCTGGCAGGCACCGACGCCACCGTGCGCTTCGAGGACGTGAGCTTTGCCTACGAGCCCGCGCGGCCCATCCTCAAGCATGTGAGCTTCGAGATCCCGGCCGGCAAGACGGTGGCGGTGGTCGGCCCCTCGGGCTCGGGCAAGTCCACGCTGGCGCGGCTGCTGTACCGCTTCTACGACGTGCAGCAGGGCCGAATCACCATCGGCGGCGAAGACATCCGCGAAGTGCAGCAGTCCAGCGTGCGCCGCGCCATCGGCATCGTGCCGCAGGACACGGTGCTGTTCAACGACACGGTCGAATACAACATCGCCTACGGCCGTCCGGGCGCGACCCGCGAAGAGGTGGAAGGCGCCGCGAAGGCCGCGCGCATCCACGACTTCATCGCGGCCACGCCCAAGGGCTACGAGACCACCGTGGGCGAGCGCGGCCTCAAGCTGTCGGGCGGAGAGAAGCAGCGCGTGGCCATCGCGCGCACGCTGCTGAAGAACCCGCCGATCGTGATCTTCGACGAGGCCACCTCGGCGCTCGATTCGGCCAACGAGCGTGCCATTCAATCGGAGCTCAAGAGCGCGGCGCAGGACAAGACCACGCTGGTCATCGCGCACCGCCTGTCGACGGTGGTCGACGCGCACGAGATCCTGGTGCTGGAGTCGGGCGTGATCGTCGAGCGCGGCACGCATGCCGAGCTGCTTGCGAAACAGGGCCGCTATGCACAGATGTGGGCTTTGCAGAAGAGCGAAGCCGTGCCGATGCTCTAAGCTCGCCCCCAGGCTCCGCGCACTTCGTGTCGCTTCGCCAACCCCCTGCCGGGGGCAACATCGGCGGCCCGGCAAAGCCGGTTCCGCGGTGTTTCTCGAAAACAGAGAGATTGGGGCCGAGCATTCATTCCTTCATCGATCCAGGAGTTCCCACGTGTCGACCAAGATTCCCCTGCTGGTGCTCAACAGCCTCTCGAGCGCCCACCGGGCCCAGATTGCCGAGGTCTATGACGTGACCTACGCCTTCGGCGCCGCCGAGCGTGCCATCGCGATCGCCCAGCACGGCAAGAAATTTCGCGCGGTGCTGACCATCGGCGTGATCGGCATCACCCCCGAGGAGATCGCCGCCATGCCGGCCGTCGAGCTGATCTGCTGCATGGGCGCGGGCTACGAAGGCGTGCCGCTCGAAGTGACGCGTGCGCGCGGCATCGTCACGGCCAACGGCGCGGGCACCAACGACGATTGCGTGGCGGACCACGCCTTCGGCATGCTCATCAGCATCGTGCGCGAGTTCCGCAAGCTCGACCGGCTGTGCCGCGAGGGGGTGTGGCGCGAGGCCATTCCTCAGCCGGCGAACGTCTCGGGCAAGAAGCTCGGCATCCTCGGGCTCGGCACCATCGGGCAGAAGATCGCCAGACGCGCGGCGGCCTTCGACCTGGAGATCGGCTATCACAACCGCAAGCCGCGCGAAGGCGCGGCGCACCGCTACTTCGACGACCTGAAGTCGCTCGCCACCTGGGCCGACTTCCTGGTGCTGGCCGCGCCGGGCGGCCCGGCCACGCGCCACCTCGTCAATGCCGAAGTGCTCGACGCGCTCGGGCCGCAGGGCTACCTGGTCAGCATCGGCCGCGGCAGCGTGGTCGATACCGAGGCGCTGGCCGCGGCGCTGCGCGAGAACCGCATCGCCGGTGCGGGCATCGATGTCTACGAGAGCGAACCCAAGCGTCCCGAGCCGCTGGTCGGCCTCGACAACGTGCTGCTGACGCCGCACATGGCGGGCTGGTCGCCCGAGGCGACGCAGGCGTCGGTGGATCGCTTCCTCGCGAATGCCGAAGGGCACTTCGCGGGGCGCGGCGTCGTGTCCCCGATCTGAGGTTTTGCGCCTTCCCCCTCTGGGGGAAGGTTGGGATGGGGGCAGGCAGGGCGCTCGATGGATGCGCCGCGTGCCCCCACCCCAACCCTCCCCCGGAAGGGGAGGGAGTCAAGCCAAAACCGTGGGGCGATGAGCGCCCCATCCGCAGGCCTGGTCATAGGCGTGCCCGAGCCGCAGCACGTCGAGATCCGAGTGGATCGGCCCGGCCAGCTGCAGCCCCATCGGCAGCCCGCCTTCCCCGAACCCGGCCCGCACATTCAGCGTCGGCAGGCCCGCCAGCGTGAACGGCGTGACGATCTCCATCCAGCGGTGGTACGTGTCGCTCTTCACGCCGTCCACCTCGGCCGGCCAGTGCAGTTCGGCGTCGAACGGGAACACCTGCGCGGTCGGCGCCACGACGAAGTCGAAGCGCTCGAACAGCTTGAGGAACGCGCGGTACACGTTCGAGCGGTAGAGCGAGGCCTGGTACAGCGAGGCCGCATCGAGATGCCGGCTCTGTTCGATTTCCCACTGCGCCTCGGGCTTCAGCTGCGCGAACAGCTTCGGGTCGCTCAGGTAGGCGCCGAGCTTGCCGCCGACCAGCAGCTGGCGCAGCCGCAGCCAGGCGCTCCAGTTGTGCTCGCGCGGCACGTCGAGCGTGCAGGGCTCGACCTCGCAGCCGATGGCGCGGAAGGTGTCGAGCGCGCGTTCGCCGAGCTCGCGGATGCCGGGTGCGAGCGGCAGCGCGGGCCAGATGCTGCCGAGCCAGCCGATGCGCAGGCCCTTGCCGTCGCCGTCGAGCTGCAGCGTGTCGGGCGAGGGCAGGGCGTGCGGCGACGACAGCGGCACGCGCGCGTCGAAACCCGACTGCACCGCGAGCAGCCGCGCCGTGTCTTCCACCGTGCGGGCCATCGGGCCTTCGGTGCCCAGTTGCTGGAAGAACAGCTCCAGCTCGGGATCGCCGGGCACGCGGCCGCGCGAAGGCCGCATGCCGATCACGTTGTTGAAGGCCGCCGGGTTGCGCAGCGACCCCATCATGTCGCTGCCGTCGGCCACCGGCAGCATGCCCAGTGCGAGCGCCACGGCGGCGCCGCCGCTGCTGCCGCCCGCGCTGCGCTCGGGCGCGTAGGCGTTGCGGGTGATGCCGAACACCGTGTTGTAGGTGTGCGAGCCGAGCCCGAACTCGGGCGTGTTGGTCTTGCCGACGACGATGGCGCCGGCCGCGCGCATGCGCGCGACATGCAGGCTGTCGGTGCGCGCCGGCGAGCGCGGCGACAGCGGCGAGCCCATCGAGGTCGGCAGGCCGGCGGCGTGGCTCAGGTCTTTCACCGCGAGCGGAAAGCCATGCATCCAGCCGCGCCGTTCGCCGCGCGCCAGTTCGGCATCGCGCTCGCCCGCTTCGGCCAGCAGTTGCGCCGGTTCTCGCAGCGACACGATGGCGTTGAACCGAGGGTTGAGCGCCTCGATGCGGGCCAGCGAGGCCCGCATCAGTTCAAGGCAGGAGACGCTGCGGGCCGCGATGCGGCGCGAGAGTTCGGTGGCGCTGAGGTCGAGCAGGTCGGCTGAAGGCATGGCGAATGCTGGTTGAACGGGGCTTCCAGTATGTGCCAGAGGCCGCCGCCGGGCCGCCCCAAGGCGGCCGCGCCTCCCCCTTGGGGGGTGGCGAATTACACGCAGCGAAGCGGAGTGAAAAGCCGGGGGGCGGACATAATTGCCGCGTATGGAAACAAAGTGGCTAGAAGACTTCATCAGTTTGGCGGAGACCCGCAGCTTCAGCCGCTCGGCCCAGCTGAGGCATGTCACCCAGCCGGCGTTCTCGCGGCGCATCCAGGCGCTCGAGGGCTGGGCCGGCACCGACCTGGTCGACCGCAGCTCCTACCCCACGCGGCTCACGCCCGCGGGCCAGACGCTCTACAGCCAGGCCATCGAGATGCTGCAGTCGCTGCAGAGCACCCGCGCCATGCTGCGCGGCCACTCGGCCGCCGGGCAGGACGTGATCGAGATCGCGGTGCCGCACACGCTGGCCTTCACCTTCTTCCCGTCCTGGGTGACCAGCCTGCGCGAGCACTTCGGGCCGATCAAGAGCCGGCTCATTGCGCTCAACGTGCACGACGCCGTGCTGCGCCTGGTCGAAGGCAGCTGCGACCTGCTGATCGCCTACCACCACCCCTCGCAGCCGCTGCAGCTCGATGCCAACAAGTACGAGATGGTCAGCCTGGGCGAGGAAACCGTGGCCCCCTGGGTCAAGGCCGATGCCGAGGGCGCGCCGCGCTACCGGCTGCCGGGCCGCCCGGGCCAGCCGCTGCCCTACCTGGGTTATGCGCCCGGCGCCTACCTGGGCCGGGTGGTCGACCAGCTGCTGAAGGAGTCCGGCACCGCCATCCACCTCGACCGCGTCTATGAAACCGACATGGCCGAAGGCCTGAAGGTGATGGCGCTCGAAGGCCACGGCATCGCCTTCCTGCCGCAGAGCGCGGTGCGCAAGGAGATCAAGGCCCGCAAGCTGGTGAGCGCGCTGCCGCCCGAGATCGACAGCCTCGAGGCGACGATGGAAATCCGCGCCTACCGCGAGCGGCCGAGCGCGCCGGCCCCGGTGAAGACCGGAAACGGCCGGTCCGCCAAGGCCGCTGCGTCCGAGGGCATCCAGCCCAAACGCACGGCCGACGCGCTGTGGTCGTACCTCGTCGGCACCCAGCCGGCCCGTTGACACCGGATTTGTGCACCGCACAATCTATAAATGCCGCGCATGGGGCCCCCCGCAAACAGCATTGGCGCCATGAGCACGGCGGTACTACAGTCGCGGCAGTTTTTTCGCCGCTGTCACAGCAACATTTCCGGCACGCGCCATCCGCGTGCTTTTTTTTAGCCGAGGAACCGGTATGAGCACCCATTTCAGGACCGAACACGACTTCCTCGGCGAAAAGCAGATTCCTGCGCTCGCCTACTGGGGCGTGCACACGGCGCGCGCCGTCGAGAACTTCGCGATCTCCGGCACCCGCGTCTCGGCCATGCCGGACCTCGTTCGCGCGCTGGCCTATGTGAAGAAGGCGGCCACCCGCGCCAATGCCGACCTCGGCGCCATCGACCGCGACCGCGCCGCCGCGATCATCCTGGCCTGCGACGACCTCATCGACGGCAAGCTGCTCGACGAGTTCGTGGTCGACGTGATCCAGGGCGGTGCCGGCACCTCGACCAACATGAACGCCAACGAGGTGATCTGCAACCTCGCGCTCGAGAAGCTGGGCCACGAGAAGGCGCGCTACGACGTGCTGCACCCCAACGACCACGTCAACGCCTCGCAGAGCACCAACGACGTGTACCCCACGGCGGTGCGCCTGGCGCTGTGGTTCGCCATCGCCAAGCTGCTCGAATCCATGGCCTCGCTGCGCCGCAGCTTCGAGGCCAAGGCGCTCGAGTTCAAGGACATCCTCAAGATCGGCCGCACCCAGTTGCAGGACGCGGTGCCGATGACGCTGGGCCAGGAGTTCCTGACCTACGCGATCATGATCGGGGAGGACGAGGCCCGCCTCGGCGAAGCGCGCGCGCTGATCGAGGAAATCAACCTCGGCGCCACCGCCATCGGCACCGGCATCAACGCGCCGCACGGCTATGCCAACCTCGCCTGCCAGTACCTGGCCGAACAGACCGGCGTGCCGCTCAAGCAGGCCGCCAACCTGATCGAAGCCACGCAGGACACCGGCGCCTTCGTGCAGCTGTCGGGCGTCTTGAAGCGCGTGGCCACCAAGCTCAGCAAGACCTGCAACGATCTGCGCCTGCTCTCCAGCGGCCCGCAGGCCGGCTTCGGCGAGATCCGGCTGCCCGCGCGGCAGGCCGGCTCGTCGATCATGCCGGGCAAGGTCAACCCGGTGATTCCGGAGGTCATGAACCAGGTGGCCTTCGAGGTCATCGGCAACGACATCACCGTGACCCTGGCGTCCGAAGCCGGCCAGCTGCAGCTCAACGCCTTCGAGCCGATCATGGGCTGGAGCCTGTTCAAGAGCATCAAGCACCTGAGCAACGCCTGCCACACGCTGCAGCACAACTGCGTCGAGGGCATCGAGGCGAACCGGGAGTTCCTGGCCAAGCGGGTGCGCGAGTCGGTCACGCTGGTCACCGCGCTCAATCCGCTGATCGGCTACGAGAAGGCCGCGCTCATCGCCAAGACGGCGCTGGCCACCGGCGGGCCGATCGACCTGGTGGCCGAATCGCTCGGCATCATGACCCGCGCCGAGATGGAAGCGCTGCTCGTGCCCGAGAACCTGACCCAGCCGGTGCGCCTGTCGGCCGCACCGGTTCCCGCCGCTGCCGAGCCTTCGGGCACAAAGGCTGCTTAGTGAAAGTCGGACAATGCCAGGAGGCAGGATCGCACCAGGCTGGCGCCGCAATGCGCACGGCCGGTGCAACGTTCGCTCGAATGCACCGGGTTGGTCCGGGTATCCCGCAAAATGCGAATGTCTAGAATTTCGTTGTATCTGTTTCAGTCACCCTCAGGAGTTTTCTGTATGAAAAAACAAGTAATGGCATTGGCAATCGCGGCGCTCGCCACTGGCGGCGCCTTCGCTCAGGCCAATGACACCCTGGCCAAGATCAAGGCCTCGGGCACCATCACCGAAGGCGTGCGTGAATCTTCCGGCCTGTCGTACACGCTGGGCAACGGCCAGTACACCGGCTTCCACTACGATGTCTGCGCCAACATCATCAAGGACCTCGAGAAGGCCGCCGGCAAGAAGCTCGAAGTCAAGTTCCAGCCCGTGACCTCGCAGAACCGCATTCCGCTCGTGCAGAACGGCACCGTGGACATCGAGTGCGGCTCGACCACCAACAACGCCACCCGCCAGAAGGACGTGGCCTTCGGCGTGACCACCTACGTCGAAGAAACCAAGATCGTCGTCAAGGCCAACTCAGGCATCAACTCGCTGGCCGACCTGAAGGACAAGACGGTCGCCACCACCACCGGCACCACGCCCCTGCAAACCGTGCGCAAGCAGAAGCGTGCCGAGAACCTGACCTTCAAGGAGGTCTACGGCAAGGACCACTCCGACAGCTTCCTGCTGCTCGAAACCGGCCGTGCCGACGCCTTCGTGATGGACGGCTCGATCCTGGCTGCCCTGGCCGCCAAGTCGAAGTCGCCGAAGGACTACAAGATCCTGCCGGACGTGCTGGCCGTCGAACCCATCGGCATCATGATCCGCAAGGACGACCCCGCCTTCAAGAAGATCGTGGACGACAGCATCAAGGCTCAGGCCAAGTCGGGCGAGCTGGCCAAGCTCTATGACAAGTGGTTCCTGAAGCCGATTCCCCCGGCCAACGTCGTCATCAACCTGCCGCTGGGCGAAGCCACCAAGAACGCCTGGGCCAACCCGAACGACAAGCCCGCGGAAGAGTACGTCACCAAGGAATAAGCGCGCGTCGCTGCGTGAATGACGCCCACCTTTCGCGGTGGGCGTTTCTTTTCAAGGGACGGTTTTTTTCGAAGACGGTGAAGGAGTAAGAAATGGGAAACTGGGATTGGCAGGTGTTCCTGCAGGACCCCGGGGGGGAATATCCGAGCTACCTGCAATGGATGCTCTCGGCCTGGGGCTGGACGGTGTCCGTCGCGCTGCTGGCGCTGATCGTGGCGCTGGTGCTGGGCTCGCTGATCGGCATCATCCGCACGCTGCCCGACAGCCCGTGGCTGGTGCGTTTCGGCAATGCATGGGTGGAGTTGTTCCGCAACATTCCGCTGCTGGTGCAGATCTTCCTGTGGTATCACGTGATCCCCGCGCTGATCCCGGCAATGAAGGGCGTGCCGAGCTTCATCCTGGTGGTGCTGGCGCTGGGCTTCTTCACCTCGGCGCGCATCGCCGAGCAGGTGCGCTCGGGCATCCAGGCGCTGCCCAAGGGGCAGCGCTACGCGGGCATGGCGGTGGGCTTCACCACCGCGCAGTACTACCGTTACGTGATCCTGCCCATGGCCTACCGCATCATCATCCCGCCGCTCACGAGCGAGACGATGAACATCTTCAAGAACTCGTCCGTCGCGTTCGCCGTGTCGGTCGCCGAGCTCACCATGTTCGCCATGCAGGCGCAGGAAGAAACCTCGCGCGGCATCGAAGTCTACCTCGCGGTGACGGCGTGCTATGTGGTGTCGGCCCTGGCCATCAACCGTCTCATGGCATTCATCGAGAAGAAGACCCGTGTGCCGGGCTTCATCGTCTCGGCCAGCGCCGGCGGCGGAGGACACTGACATGATGAATCTCGACCTGTCCTTCTACAACTGGGACGTCATCAGCAACTTCGTCGTCAAGGGCTTCTACTTCAGCATCATGCTGACGATCGTGGCCACGATCGGCGGCGTGATCTTCGGCACCCTCCTGGCGCTCATGCGGCTGTCGGGCAAGAAGTGGCTCGATGCGCCCGCCGCCCTCTACGTCAACGGCATGCGCAGCATCCCGCTGGTGATGGTGATCCTGTGGTTCTTCCTGCTCGTGCCGGCGTCGTTCTATGCGCTGTTCGGCTCGGTCGGTTCCAACTACCGCTCCGAAATCTCGGCCGTGATCACCTTCGTCGCGTTCGAGGCCGCCTACTTCAGCGAGATCATGCGCGCGGGCATCCAGTCGATCCCGCGCGGCCAGGTGAATGCAGGCCAGGCGGTCGGCATGACCTACGGCCAGAACATGCGCCTGATCGTGCTGCCGCAGGCCTTCCGCAACATGCTGCCGGTGCTGCTCACGCAGACCATCATCCTGTTCCAGGACACCTCGCTGGTCTACGCCATCGGTGCCTACGACATGCTCAAGGGCTTCGAGACCGCCGGCAAGAACTTCGGCCGTCCGATCGAGGCGTACCTGCTCGCAGCCGTCGTGTACTTCGTCATGTGTTATGCCTTGTCGTGGCTCGTGAAGCGCCTCCACAAGAAGATCGCCATCATTCGCTGAGTGGCTGAACCGGAGAGAAAGAAATGTCCGAAAAAATGATCGAAATCAAGAACGTCTCCAAGTGGTATGGCCCGGTGCAGGTGCTCAACGACTGCTCGGTGAACATCTCCAAGGGCGACGTGGTGGTGGTGTGCGGCCCGTCGGGTTCCGGCAAGTCCACGCTCATCAAGACCGTGAACGCGCTCGAACCCTTCCAGAAGGGCGAGATCACCGTCAACGGCATCCCGCTGCACGACCCCAAGACCAACCTGCCCAAGCTGCGCTCCAAGGTCGGCATGGTGTTCCAGCACTTCGAGCTGTTCCCGCACTTGTCGGTGACCGAGAACCTCACGATCGCGCAGATCAAGGTGCTGGGCCGCACGCCCGACGAGGCCAAGACCCGCGGCCTCAAGATGCTCGACCGCGTGGGCCTGATGGCGCACAAGGACAAGTTCCCGGGCCAGCTCTCGGGCGGCCAGCAGCAGCGCGTGGCGATCGCCCGCGCGCTGAGCATGGACCCGATCGTCATGCTGTTCGACGAACCCACCTCGGCGCTCGACCCCGAGATGGTCGGCGAAGTGCTCGACGTGATGGTGAGCCTGGCCAAGGAAGGCATGACCATGATGGTGGTCACGCACGAAATGGGCTTCGCCCGCAAGGTCGCGAGCCGCGTGATCTTCATCGACGTCGGCGGCCGCATCCTCGAGGACTGCACCAAAGACGAGTTCTTCGGCCAGCCCGAGAACCGCCAGCCGCGCACCAAGGACTTCCTCAACAAGATCCTGCAGCACTGAGCGCTGCGCCTTGCGACGAACGACGAGGGCCATGCCGGCGACGGCGTGGCCCTTTCTTCATGGCGCAGCGGATCTCGTGCACCTCGTGGGCCGGACCGGTCACGCGCGTCGGCGCGTCAGTCCGTCGATCGATAGACGCTCTTTCCTTCGAGCACGGTCTCCAGCACGCGGATGTCCTTGATGGCCGATGGATCCACCGCTGCGGGATTGGCCGAGAGCACGGCAAGATCCGCCCACTTTCCGACTTCGATGGAGCCGCGCTCCTTTTCCTCGAAGTTCTGGTAGGCCGCGTTGATCGTCGTCGCGCGAAGCGCATCGATCGCACTGACGCGTTGCGCGGACCCTATCACCGCGCCGCTCGTCGATACGCGGTTCACGGCGGCCCATATCAGCCGCATCGGGTCCATCGGCACCACGGGTGTATCGGCATGGATGGTGTAGACCATGCCGCGGTCCGCCGTGGATCGCGCCGGGCTGATGCGTTCCGCGCGCACCGGTCCGAGGAAGACGTCGCGGTGCCGATCGCCCCAGTAGTAGGTGTGAAGGATGAAGTAGGACGGAATCACGTTCAGCCTTTTCATCTCGTCGAGTTGATCCTCGCGCACCGTCTGCGAGTGGATCACCGTGTGACGTGCGTCGATGCGCGGTGCTTCTTCCTGCGCGCGCCTGAAGGCATGGAGGATGTCGTCGATGGCCGCATCGCCGTTCCCGTGAACGAGCAACTGGCGACCGGCCTTGTGATGACCGAGAACCTGTTGCGCAAGTGCCTCGCGATCCGCACGCGGAAAGCCTCGGTAGCTCGCGTCGCCATGGAATGGCGTGTGGTAGGGCTGTCCCAGGTAACCCGTATAGCCCTGGATCGAGCCATCGGCAAAGGTCTTGATGCCGCCGATCTTCACCTTCCTGCTCTTGAGATCGACCGTATCGAGTCCGGACATGCCCGTCGGCAAGGCCACCACGCGAATGGCGAGGTCACCTGCCTGCGCCGCCGCTTCGAGGGCCTTGATGCCGTCGGCGTTGCTCGCACCGTCGCTGGCCGTCGTCACCCCGCGCGATGCGTAGAGCGCGCTGATGGCTTGGGTCGCGGCCTGCACCTGTGCCGCGGTCAGTGGTGGTTTGAGCCCGCCCACCATCTGCACGGCCGTCTCCTCGAGCACGCCATCCGGTTCACCGCTCGCATCCTTTCGAATCACGCCGCCCGATGGATCGGACGTTGCAGCGTCGATGCCGGCCAAGGCCAGGGCGACGCTGTTCGCCACGGCAAGATGGCCAGAGACATGGGTGATGAGGATTGGTTGCGTCGCCGAGACCCGATCGAGATCCGCGCGGGTCGGATGGCGCTTCTCGGCGAGGAGCGTGTCGTCGTAGCCGAAACCGGTGATCCATGCGTCGGGTCCGAGCTTGGCCCTTTGTTCCTCGAGAACCGACAGCAACTGCGCGAGGTGCTGCACCGGCCCGATCGGCGGACTGTTGAGATCGGCCTCGAACAGCAGGTTGGTGCCAGCGAAGACAAGATGACTGTGCGCATCGTAGATGCCGGGGATCAGCGTCCTGCCGCCGAGATCGACGACCCGCGTCGCGCTGCCGATGTGCTTTTCGATCGCGTTCGATGCGCCGACGGCGAGGATCCTGCCATCGGAAATCGCGACGGTCTGAGCGACCGAGTTGTTTTCGTCGAGCGTCAGGACCGTGCCGTTCTTGTAGATCAGTTGTGCCGCCTGAGCCGGCGGCGCGGGCGGGACAGACGCGCCGATCTCCAACCCCCCGTTTCCGCCACCCCCGCTGCAACCCACCATGGCCATGCCGCTGATGGCAAGAAGGAGTGCCGCGCCGATCGATCGGGAACGCGAGCGCACCTTGGCCTGAGAAAAGGCACTTTTCATCTTAGATTACTCCCTTGCGTGAACCGGGCCAGAACGTTGGCGCCGGATTCAATCTACGAAAGCGCCTCGCGATTCGATAGAACCAGTGGCTTTGTTTTGGTGGAGCCAGGAGGAAAAGATGACGCCGCGCCTACTCGCACACGGCACCGCAACGGTGCGATGCCTCGTCGCATCGGCCTGCACGGTGGCAAGCCTGCTGGCATCGATGCCCGCACGAGCCGCCGAGAACTGGACCGAGATCGCGTCCACCCCGCGCAAGAAGGTGCTGCTGCAACGCGATTCGATCCGTCCGCATGGCGATGCCGTCGAGGCCTGGACGCTCTATCGCTACGACGAACTGCAGACCGATGTCGGCAAGACACCGTTCCGCACCTCGCGCTACCTCTACGACTACGACTGCAAGGGCGCGCGCGAGAAGATGCGCCGCGTCGTGAGCCACAACGGGCCGCTGGAAGCGCACGACATCGACCTGAGTCGGCGCAGCGAATGGAAGGCGGTGGGCGGGCCGACGACGGTGAGCGGGATCGTGTTCGAGAACGTGTGCGGCAAGCGGCGTTGATCGGTGCGTGACGACGCCACGATGGCGCCGTCCTACTTGAGCCCTTCGGTATCGAGCGCCTTGCGAACCGCGGGCCGCGCCCGCACGCGCCGATACCAGTCCCGCAGGTTGTCCAGCCCATCGAAATGGATGTCGGCCCTGTAGACGGACGCCAGCCACGCGGCCTGGCCCCATTGGGTCAGCGCATAGAGGTACGCGTCGGCCGCCGTGAAGGTGTCGCCCATCAAGTAGTCGCGGCCGGCAAGCTGCGCGTCGATCCAGGCATAGCGCTGCTCGAGCTTGGGCTTCGCGGTCTCGACGCCGTACTTTCCGGCGAGCACGGCATAGAGCAGGGGAATGAAGCCCTTGTGGATCTCCGAGGTCAGGAAGCTCAGCCACTCCTGCAGGCGATAGCGCTCGAGGCTGCCGTTCTCCGGCGCCAGGCGCGATGCCGGCTTCAGGTCGGCCAGGTACTGGACGATGGCGGGGCCTTCGCGCAGCAATGTGCCGTCGTCGAGCTCGAGCAGCGGGACATAGCCGAAGGGACTGAGTTCGCGGAAGTCGCGGCCGTCCTGCGTCCTGTGCGTCTTGTGGTCGACCTTGACGAGGTCGAAGTCGAGGCCGAGTTCGTTCAGCACGATATGGGGCGAGAGCGAGCAGGCGCCGGGGATGTAGTAGAGCTTCATGGGTTCTTCGATGGGCGGGAGGTACGGCGCTGGGGAGCACCTCGGGCCATGTTAGGAACCGGGCGTGGATTTGGAAGAAGGCACATAAACTGCCTCTAGGTTAAAAAAATATACCTGCAGCCCTCTTCTCCATCGCGTGCTATGAAATCGAACGTCTCGGGTTGCTCCGTCGAGGAAGCCATGCGCCTCCTGGGCGGCCGCTGGCGACTGCTGCTGGTGTCCTATCTCGTCGACGGACCCAAGCGATTCAACGAATTGCGCCGCGACGTGCCTGGCATTTCCCAGCGTTCGCTGACCCTGGACCTGCGCGCGCTCGAAGAGGCCGGGCTCGTGCAGCGAACCGTTCATGCCACGGTGCCGGTCAAGGTCGTGTACCAGCTCACGCCGGACGGCGAGCGCCTGAAGCCTGTCGTCAGCGTGATGATGGAATTCGGGCTGTGGCTGAAGGCCAGGGCCGCGGTCTGAGCCGCGCGTTCGAGCGCTGACCCGGCCCTCTCAAGGCAGGCGCGAGATCCCCCGCGTCAGCAAATCGAAGAACCCCTGCGCATCCCCCTCCGCGATCCAGCGCACGTTCGCCGGCTTCTTCAGCCCCCCATACCAGTCCACCACCGTCTGCCCGAACCCCAGCCCTTCGCGGCTGTCGATCGCCACGTTGACCCAGCGGCCGTCGAACAGCGAGGGCTGCAGCAGGTAGCCGATCACGGTCGCGTCGTGCACCGGCCCGCCGGGCAGGCCGTAGTACTGCATGTCGTGCCGCACGTAGGCATCGAGGATGTCGGCCACGATCCGGCCGGCCTCGTTGCCGAGGCCGCGCAGCCGCGCGATGCGCTCGGGGGTGGCCAGCACCTTGTGCGTGAGGTCCAGCGGCAGCATGGTGATCGGGACGCCGCTTCCGAGCACGATCTCGGCCGCATGCGGATCGGCGAAGACGTTGAACTCGGCCGTCGGCGTGATGTTGCCGCCGTTGAAATGCGCGCCGGCCATGAGCACCAGCTCGCGCAGGCCGCGCACGATGTCGGGCGCCTGCGCGAGCGCCAGCGCGAGGTTGGTCTGCGGGCCGAGCATCGCGAGCGTCACGCTCCGCGCGGGCGCGGCGCGCAGGGTGTCGATGAGGTAGTCGACCGCATGCCCCTCGGCCAGCGGCTGCGCGGGCTCGTGCACCTGCACGCCGGTGATGCCCCCGCTGCCGTGAATGTCGGCCGCGTAGATCGGCGTGCGCAGCAGGGGACGCTGCGCGCCGCCGTGGACCGGAATGTCGGGCCGCTGCCCCCACTCGCGCGCCAGCCGCGCGTTGCGCGAGGTCTTGGCGAGCGGCACGTTGCCGGCCACCGTCGTCAGCGCCTGGATCTTCAGGCGCTCGGGCGAGGCCATGGCGAGCAGCAGCGCGATCACGTCGTCGGCACCGGGGTCGGTGTCGATGATCAGCGTGTGGACGGTGGTGTCGTCGGAAAGCGGGGGCGTGTTCGTCGGCATGCGGGCTCCATGCAGGCGCGACGGTGCGCGCGCCTGCGGGCAGCCAGTCTGCCAGAGCTTCAGCCCAGGAGCCGCCTGGCGAAGAAGGCCAGGATCTCGTCGCGCGCCGCGATGGTCGGTTGCCCGGCCTCGTCGATCAGGTGCGCGGTGACCACGCTGTGCGGGCTCGCGACCATTTGGGCGAAGAAGGGCGGCGTGTCGGGATTGGCCGCGCTGTCGGGCAGCACGCGCGCCACGAAGCGGTCGCCGAGCGCCTGCGAGAAGGCGGCGAAGCGCTCGGCCTTGCAGAACCTGTCGCCGTCGAAGCGGTAGGCCATCACCGTCAGGTCCTCGCGTTCCAGCCGCTCGCGCACGGCGGCCAGCTCGTCGGCCGCCACGTTGGTGCCGGCCGCGTCGTCGAGCGGTAGCGAGGGCTGGCACACCACGGGCGCGAGCACGGCGCGCTCGAGCATCATCGACAGCGCGAAGTTGCCGGTGAAGCACATGCCGATCGCGCCCACGCCGGCGCCGCCGCATTCGGCGTGCGCGAGCCGCGCGAGCGCGCGCAGCCACTGCGTGACGGGGCTCGAGGCGTTCGACGCGAAGGCGCGGAACTCGGCGCTCACGCAAGCGCGCTTGAACACCGCCGCGCCTTCCTCGGCCTGCGGCACGGCCCCGTCGCGGCCGAACAGCGAGGGCATGTAGACGGTGAAACCCGCATCGCGCACCCAGCGCGCGAAGCGCGCCACCTGGGGGCTGATGCCGGGCATCTCGGTCATCACGATCACGGCGGGGCCGCTGCCCATCAGGTAGACCTTCTTGGCGACGCCGTCGAGTTCGATCTCGCGCGAGGAGAAGTCGTCGAGCGGGTCGTCGCGGTCGAGCGCTCGGGTGGTGGGTGCGTGGGTCATGGCGTGGGCAGCGGGGTGGATGAAGCTTGTATTGGGCCCACCGGCCGTTCAGAATGGCAGTGTCCTGTTTGACTGTTTCAGGGCCAAATCGGACAAAGCTTCCCCATGCACGACTTCACGATCCTGGTGCTGCCCGGCGCCTTCGCCTCCAGCGTCGCCGCCACGGCCGACATCCTCGGCGCCGCGCGCTCGGTGGCCGCGCGCGCCGGCGTGGCGCCGCCGCGCTGGCGGCTGTGCTCGCCGGCCGGCGGCATGGTTGCGCTGCGTTCGGGCATGCACATCGACACCGTGCGCCTGCCGACTCGCGCGCGCGACGACCGCTCGACCTGGGTGGTGCCGGGGCTCGGGCTCGACACGCCCGAGCAGATCCGCCGCTGCCTCGAGAGCGAGGACGCCGCGCGCGCCATCGACGGCCTCGCGCGCCATGCGCGCGCCGGCGGCCAGGTCGCGGCCTCGTGCTCGGCGGTGTTCCTGCTCAATGCGGCGGGCCTGCTGCAGGGCCGCCGCGCGACCACCTCGTGGTGGTATGCCGCGCTGCTCAAGCGCATGGCGCCCGATTGCACGGTCGACGTCGATCGCATGGTCTGCGCCGACGGCCCGGTGGTCACGGCCGGCGCGGCCTTCGCGCAGACCGATCTGATGCTGCACCTGCTGCGCGAACGCTGCGGCAGCGCGCTCACCGATCTGGTCTCGCGGCTGCTGCTGATCGACGGGCGCCAGGCGCAGGCGCCGTTCATCGTTCCCGAGTTGCTGGCCAACGGCAACGACCTGGTGGCGCGGCTCGCGGCGCGCGTGGAGGCGGCGTTGCCCGCGCCGCCCTCGGTGAGCGAGCTGGCGCGCGAGTTCTGCATGTCGGAGCGCACGCTCGCGCGCCACGTGATGAAGGCCACCGGCAAGAGCACGCAGGCGCTGCTGCAGGGCGTGCGGCTGCGGCGCGCGCGGGCGCTGCTCGAGTCCAGCCGCATGACGGTCGACCAGGTGGCCGGCGCCGTCGGGTACCAGGACGCCACCGCGCTGCGGCGCCTGATGAAGAAGGTGGCGGGCGCGAACCCCAGCCGCTATCGCAACTGAGGCGCGCTGGCCCGCGCGACGCTTGGCCCTTACTTCTTGCGCGCCGCGATCGCCTTCTCGGCGCGCGCCACGAGGTCGCCACCCACCGTCGGCTTCCACTTCTCGTACACCGGACGCGTGGCCTTCACGAAGGCATCGCGTTCAGCGGGCGTGAGGCTGGTGACAGTCACGCCCATGGCCGCGATGTCCTTGAGCACGGGCTTGTCGGCTTCCACCAGGCCCTTGCGCGCGATGACGATTTCTTCCTTGCCGGCGTCGATCGCGGCCTGGCGCACGATGGCCTGGTCGGCCGGCGTCCACGAGGCCCAGATCTCCTTGTTGACCACGAACACCAGCGGGTCGGCGACGTAGCCCCAGGTGGTCACGAACTTCTGGCCCACGGTGTGCATCTTGAGCACGGTGAACAGGAACAGCGGGTTCTCCTGGCCGTCGACGGCGCCGCTGGCGAGCGCGGGCTGCGCATCGGCCCAGCTCATCTGCGTGGGGTTGGCGCCCAGCGCGGTCAGCATGTCGGAATAGATCGGCGAACCGACCACGCGGATCTTCATGCCCTTGACGTCGGCCGGCGTCTTGATCGGGCGCTTCGAATTGGTGATCTCGCGGAAGCCGTTCTCGCCCCAGGCCAGCGGCACCACGCCCGCCTTGTCGAGGGTCTTGAAGATCTCCTGGCCGACCTCGCCCTGCGTGAGGGCGTCGATGGCCGCGTAGTCGGGCATCAGGAAGGGCATGGAGAACAGGTTGAGCTGCTTGACCTGCGGCGACCAGTTGATGGTCGAGCCCACGGCCATGTCGATCACGCCCTGGCGCAGCGCGCTGAACTCGCGCGTCTGGTCGCCCTGGATGAGCGACACGCCCGGGTACAGCTTGATGTTGATGCGGCCCTGGGTGCGCTCCTTCACCAGGTCGGCCCAGATCTTCCCGGCCTGGCCCCAGGGCGTGGGCGGGCCCAGCACCAGCGACATCTTGTACTCGGGCTTGTAGGCGGCCTGCGCCATGGCGCCGGACGAGAACATGCCGAGGGCGGTGGCTGCGGCTGCGAGGCCGAGCAGGGTGCGGCGGATTTTCATCTGATCTATCTCCTCGTTGTCAAAAAACGGACAGCGGAACAGCCGAACGCAGAAGTCGCAAAGGTCTCGCAGAAGTCGCAGAAGTTCTGAAAAATTTGGGTCTTCCTTCTGCGACCTTCGCGAAACTTTTGCGCCCTCTGCGTTCGGCTGCCCGCATTTCAATACCCCAGCTTGCGCGGCAGCCACAAAGCCAGTTCGGGGAAGACGATGACCAGCACCATCACCACGAACATCGAGAACAGCATCCAGCCCACCCAGCGCACGGTTTCTTCCATGCGCACCTTCGCGATGCGGCACGACACCATGAGGTTGACCGCCAGCGGCGGCGTGAACTGGCCCAGCGCCACCTTCAGCGTGAGGATCACGCCGAACCAAACCGGGTCCCACTTGTAGTACTGCACGATGGGCAGCAGCAGCGGCACGAAGATCAGGAAGATCGACACGCCGTCGAGGAACATGCCCACGGTGATGAGCAGCAAGATCAGCAGCGCCAGGATGCCGTACTCGCCCAGCCCCGAGTTCACGATGGCGCGCGTCACCGGATCGATCACACCCAGCGTCGAAAGCGAGTACGCGAAGATGCCCGCCAGCGACACCACCAGCAGGATCACCGCCGAGAGCTCGCCCGACTCGCGCAGGATGACGAACAGGTCGCGCACCTTGATGGTCCGGTGGATGCACATGCCCACGAAGAGGCCGTAGAACACCGCCACCACTGCCGCCTCGGTGGGCGTGAACCAGCCCGCGCGCATGCCGCCCAAGATGAGCACCGGCGCCGCCAGCCCCCAGGTCGCTTCGCGAAAGCTCTTCCAGAAGGGCGGGCGCGGCAGCGTGGCCTCGAGCGCGCCCATCTTGTGCTTGCGGGCGAGCCACACGGCCGGAATCATCAGCGCCAGGCCCGCCATCACGCCGGGCACCATGCCCGCCGCGAACAGCGCCGGCACCGAGGCGCCGGGCACCAGCACCGAGTAGACGATGAAGGCGACCGAAGGCGGAATGAGGATGTCGGTGGCCGCCGCAGCACCCACCACGCTGGCCGAGTAGGGCGCGGGGTAGCCCGCGCGCGACATGGCCGCGATCATCACCGCGCCCACCGCTGCCGCATTGGCCGGGCCCGAGCCCGAGATGCCGCCGAGGAACATCGCCACCGCAATGGCCACCAGCGGCAGCATGCCGGGGCCGCGCCCCACGATGGCAATGGCGAAGTTGACCAGGCGCAGCGCCACGCCCGAGCGGTCGAAGATGGAGCCGACCAGCACGAACATCGGAATGGCCAGCAGCGGATACTTGCCCAGGCCCGCATAGAAGTTCTGCGGCACGGCCAGCAGGCCGAACCATTGGGCGTCGCTGTTGGCCAGCGCGATGCAGGCGGCGCCCGCCAGGCCCAGCGCGGCGCCGATGGGCACGCCCACCAGCATCATCACGACGAAGGCGACGAAGAGCAGGGTGGCGATCACGATGCGTCGCCCTTGCCGTCCGAGTCGTAGTTCGTCTCGCGACCGCGCCGGATCATGAGGCCCACGGCCCGCAGCGCGATGGCGAAGGACACGATGGGCAGCCACATCGAATACCACCAGGCGGGCAAGCCGATGCCGGGCGTGGTCTCTTCGAAGCGGTAGTCGTCCCACACCATGCGGATGCTGAGCGCGCCGATGAGCGTGAAGAGCACCGCGATCATCAGCGCGCCGAACTGCGCGAGCCGCTTGCGCCGCGCCATCGAGCCGCTTTCGGAGAAGTACTCGATGCGGATGTGCCGGTCGCGCGCCACGGCGGCCGAGCCGGCCACCAGCGCCAGCATGATCATGAGGAACACCGAGAACTCTTCCGTCCAGGCGAAGGAAGAGTCGGTGAAGTAGCGAACGATGACGTTGGCAAAGGTGATGAGCGCCAGCGCGCCCATGATGATGACCGTGAGCCAGTCCTCGATGGCAAGGGGAACCTTGGTCGGTTCGTCTGCGGCTTCGATGTCGGGGGGAAGGGGGCTGGCGGCGTCCAGCGTGGGGCCGGACTCGGGTGGAGTTGTCATCGCAGGATGGTCAGTGAGGCACGCACGAACGCCATGTCACCGGGCGGACGCCGGGACGCGTTCCGTACACCTCGACAGGGAAGCTGTTACCGATGCTAGGGGGTCCATGACCATTCATGTATCGGGGGTTTCCTTAGCCGGGTGGCCCTGGGGCTGGCTCTTGGAGCGGCTTTCGGGGCGTGTGCACAGGGCGCCGGGTACTCCCCTCCGCGAATGTCCCCCGGCCTTCGGCCTCCTCCTTTATTTCGCTGCGGGGAGTACCCGGCGCCCTGAGCACGGTGAGTGCGGTTGTGGGGTTGGTGGGGTTGGTGGGGTTGGTGGGGCGAGCGCTGCGGCGGATTGCAGGGCTATGTGCGGGGGCGAATTTCTGGGATTTCGAGAGAGAAGGGCGGTGGTGGATGGATAGGTAGAAGTCCGCAGGACTGGTGTCGGACCTCACTGCGCTTTCAGCAATCGAACTGAATAACGCTGTATCCCCCACATGACTGCGAAGGTTTCGTCGACTTCATACCAGCGGCCGATGGGACGACCTGAACTGTGATTTGCGCCCATACAGGAACATTCGCAGTCTGCACCAACTGCATTCCAACACGCCGCAGCGCAAACCTCCTTTTCTCGGTAGAGCTGAATGACATAGCACGCGCGGTATCGCTCAAAAGCTAAGCGAATTGTTCGCTCAAACCAAGCTTGGGGAACTTCCCAAGCTCCGTTCTCTTTATCCCAAGCCGGTCTGTTTCTCTCGCCATTTCGAAGCCAAACTTTATTGTCTTGCGCGTAGGGAAGACGGACTAGCAACGGAGCGGGACGTTGCCGTTGGAATATCACGGGAAGCCGAGTCTGGCGCCAAAAACGGCTGAAGTCGTTAATAGGAGCTTTATCAGGCATTGTTTTCCTAACGAATGCGTCCACCAGAATCTATGTGGGGATACGTGATTCGGCCGACGGCTTCCGCGGCGCCGTCTCGCCATCTGCGCACTACGCCGCCTTTCGGCCGTCGGTTAGCACTGAGTTGAGTGCATCGAACCAGTGCCGTGTGTGCACGATGCGCGCAATATGAGCTCCGGCGTCGAGGATCTCTGCCTTGGTCATCTGCGCGACGTGCTCCCAAGATTCCATCGGTAGCACATAAGTGGCGTTGTTCACGTGCGGGCATTCCAAGACGCACAGCTTCCATCGTGCGAAGCCGAAGACGGCGTAACCCTCGAAACCTCCAAGGCCAATGGCCACGAAGTCCGGTTTCTTGGCCCCTACGGCAGACAAGCGGGCACGTAGGACTCCCTGATTTCCCGCAGGAGCATGCTCGACCACATCTTCGAGGGCGGGCAATGCGGACTCCCACGGGTTGCGCCCCGGGGGTAGGAGTTGCCAGTGCAGGCGCCTTATGGGGGCATTGACCCAGCTGGTCAGGTTCTTGTCCAGCACTTCGAAACCGCCGAGTGCCTCGCGCATCATGTTGGCGCTGTTGGTCGCCACCATCGTGCTGGACTCGTCGTTGATGAACGGGCCTGCGACGACGTAGGCTTGACCATCGGCGCGGACCTTTACCTCCAACTCGATGCTGTAGGGCAAGACGTGAGTGCGGGGGTAGCGTTGGTACGGGACGTCAACCACCTTGGACTTCTCCTCGGTGTGGTTGCGACCCGCAAACTGCGTCCAAGTCCAGACGACTTGGCGGTAGGCGGTTTCTTTCGGCCGGTCGCGGTGGATGATGTCGAAGCCCTCGGCGTTGCGTCGGCATGCCGGCCCCTTACGCGCCGGGGGCAGTACGCGCTGGCCGGGGACGAGTGGCACATCGAAGCCGAGATTTTTCAGCCGCGTCTCGACGCCGGGGTGGACGATCAAGCCGAGCATGTACAGCTCGGACGGCTGGAGGTGCTTGAGGTACTTCGTAATGTTTCGGGTTTTCCGGTTAATCTGCATGGATAGGGTTCCTTGGAAGTGAACGGGCTGCGGGAATGCCGCCCTTACCTACTAGGACTCCCTAGCCCGGCTCCGTGGACGCCGGCGCAAACAAAAATTTTTTCATTCGGCCCGTCCACGGCGGTGAGGTCGAGAGTCATAGGTAGGGAGACCTCGTCTATGTCTGCTATTCCCGAGCCCGAAGAGCGCCTGTCCAAGGCCGAGGTGGAGGCTGCCCTCAAGGGCCTGAGCCCGGCTGATTGGGCGCGTGCGACTTCCATCGCCACTGCCTTTTGCGGTGGTCTGACTGGTTGGACGCCGGACGATTTGCTGCAGGAAGCGCTGTGTAGCCTATTGGACGAAACGCGCATCTGGCGGCCCGGACTTCACCCTCTGGTCGTTCTCAAGACCGCGATGCGGAGCATCGCGAGCAACGCACGCAAGCACAATGGCGTTAGCCCCATCGATGAGAACGTGGTTGTAGACCCGTTCGAAGCCGGCGAGGATGAAAAGACGCCGGTGGCCCACGGCAAGGTCACCATCACCCCTGAGGACGAACTGTCTGGAAAGCAGCAGATGGCCGCTCTCTACGCCAAGCTTTGTGGCGATGAGGACCTGGAATTGCTCGCCATGACTTGGGCTGACGGTTTGCGAGGCGCTGACGCTCGCGACGCTCTCGGATGGGATGAGAAAACGTACGACGCGGCTCGAAACCGGCTCCTGCGCCGACTTAAAACGCTGGACCCCGACCGGAGACCGACATGAACACGAAGCCGACCAACGAATTTGACAACTTCATCGATGCCTTCGTCGATGAGCTAATTGCGACCCCTGACGACCGGATTCTGGAAGGCCTTGATCCGGCCTCAGTGCAAGCCAAGGGGCTTGGTCTTCTCCAGGCCGCCAAGACCAACGCCAGTCGTTCGCGGCTTGCTGCGGCCAAAGCCGGATACGCTGCCTTGAAGTCCAAGCCTGCCATGGCACCTCAGAACGTTTCGGCAGAGGAAGCGCGACGCTTCTTGGCACAGGCGGCCAATGACAACAGATTTACCCTGGCTGCGCGCAACCTTGGCGAGCTATCCGATGACGAGGCGATAGCGCTATACGCAAAGCTCAAGAGTATCGAGTCATCTAGGGACGGAGATGACAAGTGACTTCAAGCATCGGCGAGCGCGCTGAGGCGTTAATTGCAGACTTGGGCATCAGTAGTCCTGCTGAACTGGACATCGAGGCAATCGCCTTCGATTCCCAAGTCGAGGTCGTCTACGAGTCGATGACAGGATGCGAAGCGTCGCTCGTGGGTTACCGCGACCGTGCCATCGCCACTATCAATCCTTCGGGCGTTCGCGGACGCGAGCGGTTTTCCGTGGCACACGAACTTGGGCACTGGCACCTACATCGGGGACGTTCTTTCAAATGCCGCGTGGACGACCCCAGCGCTAACCTGTCATCGGAGCGGGCCTTGGAGAAGGAAGCAGACAGCTTTGCGGCACACCTGCTAATGCCCGGTCCTCTGTTCAACCCCGTGATCGCGTCATTTGGGAAACCAACATTTCAGCAACTGACGCGCGTTGCAGGCGATTTTGAGACAAGCGTTATGGCCACTACGCTGCGTCTGGCCAACATCAATACGCTACCCGTCATCGTGGCCTGCTACGACCGCCAAGGCAGACGCTGGGCTATGCCCGCTCGCGACATTCCAAAGCGCTGGTTCCTCAAAGAGAAGTTGGACGAAGACTCTTTTACGTACGACTTGCTCTACCAGGGCAAAGAGTGCCGAGGATTAGGGAAACAGCCGGCGGACGTCTGGTTTGAGAATGATGATGCCGGCAAATTTGAAGTCCAAGAGCAGTGCATTGGCAGTGCAGAAGGCACAGCGCTCGTGATGCTCTACCTAGAGTCTTCGATGCTAGAAGCAGGATTCGACTGGACCGTCGGCCGAAAGTACAACGAGTATGGTTCTTACGTTGCTCGCAGAGCGCCCACGCGCTAGCGCCAGACTCAGCATTCGCCGAAGCATTCTCAAGAGAACCTGTTCGACGGCGGGCCGCGCTCCTGCGACCCGCAGACCAGCTCCTATCCGCCAGCCTCAGGCGCCCCCCGCCGCGCCTTCTCGCTCACCTGAAACAACTCCCCCGCCTTGCGAGCCATCTCAGCCGCAAGCCAAAGCAGATTGTTCAATTGCCGAGGCCCATCCCCGCTGCACCAGTCGATCTCTTCCCCGTGGCAAACCCACAGTAGAGCTTCGAGCTGAGTAAGGGTGTTTTCAAGAAGATCTGCCGGGTCTTGGGCGTTGTCTTCGGAAGCTACCGGCGTAGTTGGCCGGGCTATAGTCTTGGTAGCCATTTTTGTGCGGGTCCTTTCGGGGTAGTGCACGAACTTGGTTAGACGGCCGGGGTGCTCGTAACACCCTGGCCGTCGCCTTTTGATACCTCGCATCTGCATCGGCGCTTTCGCACCGACAACCTGCCGCGAGGCAAGCAGCCTTCAAACATCTGGGTGGTGGATTGGTGTGCGGGCCTTTCTGCTCCCCTTGGCGGGGCATCGAGTGACAGGGGCATTCACTCTAGAGAAGAAGCCGGCGAAGAAGCCGCTGCTACAGCACGAAGTCGCGCAGACTGCCAACTAATGCAGCTTCTGCAACGCGCTGCACATGCGCCTCGTGAGCCGCGCTGTGCAAGTCAGCAGCGGCGCTCAACGCTCAGGCCGATGGGGTGCCTTGCGCAGCGAAATAAAGGAGGAGGCCGAAGGCCGGGGGACATTCGCGGAGCAAGGTACCCCGTCGGCCTGAGCGCCCCCGGATGCGAGTGAGCGGAGGGCTTCCTTCAGTCCATCCAGCCCCGAGCCCGGTCCAGATGCTCACGGCACTCGCGCACCATGCGTTCCAGCAGTTCCGCGCAAGTCGGAATGTCGTCGATCAGCCCGATGCACTGGCCGGCCGAGACCACGCCGCCGTGCACCTCGCCCGACTCCAGCGCCGCACGCCCGCGCGCGCCGGCCACCAGCGGGCGCACGTCCTCGAACTCGCAGCCGCCCGGCCGGTTCTCGGTGGCCACCACTTCTTCGGAGATGGCGTTGCGGAACACGCGCGCCGTGTTGTGCAGGGTGCGGAACATCAGCTTGGTGTCGCGCTCGGTCGCCTCCACCAGCGCCTGCTTGATGTTGTCGTGAATGGGCGCTTCCTTGGTCACGCAGAAGCGCGTGCCCATGTTGATGCCCTCGGCGCCCAGTGCCAGCGCCGCCGCCATGCCGCGCCCGTCGGCGATGCCGCCCGAGGCGATGATCGGAGTGCGCAGCTTGCGCGCCGCCACCGGCAGCAGCACGAGGCCGGGCACGTCGTCCTCGCCCGGATGGCCCGCGCACTCGAAGCCGTCGACCGACACCGCATCGACGCCGTTGCGCTCCGCCGAGAGCGCATGGCGCACCGAGGTGCACTTGTGGACGATCTTCACGCCGTGCTGCTTCAGCGCCGCGATGAAGTCCTTCGGGCTGTTGCCCGCGGTCTCGACGATCTTCACGCCGCTGTCGATGATGGCCTGCACGTACTCCGCATAGGGCGGCGGCTTCACCGCCGGCAGGATCGTGAGGTTCACGCCGAAGGGCTTGTCGGTCATCGTGCGCGTGCGCTCGATCTCGCGGCGCAGGTCGTCGGGCGTAGGCTGCGTGAGCGCGGTGACGATGCCGAGGCCCCCAGCGTTCGACACGGCCGACGCCAGCTCGGCGCGGCCCACCCATTGCATGCCGCCCTGGATGATCGGGTAGCGGATGCCCAGCAGTTCGGTGATGCGGGTCTTCATCGTCGCGGCCTTTCCCTTACACGGCCTTCACCAGTTCCGGCACGGCCGTGAACAGGTCGGCCACCAGGCCGTAGTCGGCCACCGAGAAGATCGGCGCCTCTTCGTCCTTGTTGATCGCCACGATCACCTTGGAGTCCTTCATGCCGGCCAGATGCTGGATCGCGCCCGAGATGCCCGCTGCGATGTACAGCTGAGGCGCGACGATCTTGCCCGTCTGGCCCACCTGCCAGTCGTTCGGGGCGTAGCCCGCGTCGACGGCTGCGCGGCTCGCGCCGAGGCCGGCGTTCAGCTTGTCGGCCAGGGGGGCCATCACCTCGGTGAACTTCTCTGCGCTGCCGAGGGCACGGCCGCCGGAGACGATGATCTTGGCGGCCGTCAGTTCGGGGCGCTCGCTCTTCGTGACTTCACGGCCCACGAAGCTGCTCTTGCCGCTGTCGGCCACGCCTGCAGCCGATTCGACGGCTGCGCTGCCGCCCGTTGCTGCAGCCGCATCGAAACCGGTCGTGCGAACCGTGATCACCTTGGTCGCATCGCTGCTCTGCACGGTGGCAATCGCGTTGCCCGCATAGATCGGACGCTCGAAGGTGTTGGCGCTCACCACGGCCGTGATGTCGCTGACCTGCGCCACATCGAGCTTGGCGGCCACGCGCGGAGCGACGTTCTTGCCGTTGGCGGTCGAGGGGAACAGGATGTGGCTGTAGTTGCCGGCGATCGCGAGCACCTGGGCTGCGACGTTCTCGGCGAGGTTTTCAGCGAGGCTCGGGCTGTCGGCTGCGATGACCTTCGAAACGCCTGCGATTTGTGCGGCAGCCTTGGCCGCTTCGGCTGCATTGGCACCGGCCACAAGCACGTGGACGTCGCCGCCGCAGGCCAGTGCTGCGGTCACGGTGTTGAGGGTGGCCGGCTTGATGCTGGCGTGGTCGTGTTCGGCAATAACAAGTGCGGTCATGCTCAGATCACCTTCGCTTCGTTCTTCAGTTTGTCCACCAGCGTCGCAACGTCGGGCACCTTGATGCCGGCACCACGCTTCGGCGGCTCCGCGACCTTCAGGGTCTTCAGGCGGGGCTTCACGTCCACGCCCAGGTCTTCAGGCTTGACCGTGTCCAGCTGCTTCTTCTTGGCCTTCATGATGTTGGGCAGCGTCACGTAGCGCGGCTCGTTCAGGCGCAGGTCGGTGGTGATGACTGCGGGTAGCGTCAGCGCCACGGTCTCCAGGCCGCCGTCGACTTCGCGGGTGACGGTGGCCTTGTCGCCTGCGACCTCGACCTTCGAAGCGAAGGTGGCTTGGGGCAGGTCAGCCAGCGCAGCCAGCATCTGGCCGGTCTGGTTGGCATCGTCGTCGATGGCCTGCTTGCCGAGGATGATGAGCTGGGGCTGTTCCTTGTCGACCAAGGCCTTCAGCAGCTTGGCCACGGCCAGGGGCTGCAGTTCTTCAGAGGTTTCCACCAGGATGCCGCGGTCGGCGCCGATGGCCATGGCGGTGCGCAGGGTCTCCTGGCTCTTGGCGTCGCCGCAGGAGACGGCGATGACTTCGGTGACCACGCCCTTTTCCTTCAGCCGAACCGCTTCTTCAACGGCGATCTCGTCGAAGGGGTTCATGCTCATCTTGACGTTGGCAATGTCCACTCCGGTGCCGTCGCTCTTCACGCGCACCTTCACGTTGTAATCGACGACCCGTTTGACTGCGACCAGAATCTTCACGTCACCTCTCCAATGAAAAAGAAAAATGGCGCGCACACACGCACGGCTGGCGCGGCATGCGCAGCGATCCATGCCATGGGTGGCTCAGGAGTCGGCGGTGAAGCCGATGGTGCGCACCACCTGTCCCCAGCGCTCGTGATCCTCGCGCAGGCGCGACGCCAGTTCCGCCGGCGTTGAGGACGCCGCCTCCAGGCCGAAGCCTGCCAGGCCGCTGACCACGTCCTGGCTGGCGAGTGCGGGCTTCAGGGCGGCGTGGAGGTGGGTGACGACAGCGGCTTCCGCGCCGGGCGGCAGGAAGATGCCGAACCACTCGGAGAAGACCATGTCCTTCAGTCCCTGTTCCCTGAGCGTGGCCACGGTCGGCGTGAACTTCGTGCGCGTCGAGCCGCTGGTGGCGAGGATGCGGCACTTGCCTGAAGCCAGGTGCGGCAGGAAGTCGCCCACGGGGCCGGAGACGGCGGGGATCTGGCCACCGATCATGTCGAGGATCGCGGGCTGCGTACCGCGGTAGGCGATATGCCGCATGTCCACGTTCGCCGACCGGCCCAGCAGCACGCCGATGAAATGGGGCACCGATCCTGCTGCCGGCGAGCCGAAGGCCGCGCGAGCCTGGTCCTGCTTCGCCCAGGCCAGGAACTGCGGCACCGTCTTGACGCTGTCCGGCACGCTCGGACCGACCGCGAAGCCGAAGTCGAAGGTGCAGGCCAGGGACACGGGTGTGACGTCCTTGAGGCCGTCGTACCTGAGCTGCTTGTAGATGTGCGGGTAGATGCCGAGCATCGACATGGGGGTCTGCAGGATCCAGCTGCCGTCGGCGGCCAGGCCTTTCATGGCCTGGATCGCGATCTGCCCGCCGGCACCCGTGCGGTTCTCGACCACCACCGATTTCGCATAGTCACCGGTCAGGCGGACGGCCAGCCGCCGGCACACGGCGTCGGAGGTGCCTCCTGCGGCGAAGCCCGTGATGATGCGGGCCAGGTCCATCGAGGAACCTTGCGCCGAGGCTGGCATGGCGATGCCGAGGCCGGCGCCCAGGCCGAGAAGCCCGGCACCGGAGCCGGCGACCGTGCGGATGAAATTGCGTCGTTTCATGGTTTGTCTCCAGAGTGATGTGTCGAAGTCCGGCGCGGCTGCGCCGATGAGGGAAGAATCGATGTCGCGCGCAGGTCCCACCGCCTTGCTGGCTGCGTGCTGGAAGCGCCTGCGGGCTAGTCTTCGGCCGGCGTGCTCGATTCGAAGATGCGGCCCGCGTTGAGAATGCCCTTCGGGTCGAGCAGGCCCTTGAGCTGGCGCATCAGCTGCAGCTCGGCGCTGCTGCGGCTGTGGTGCAAAAAGGGCCGCTTCACCATGCCGATGCCGTGCTCGGCCGAGATGCTTCCGTGGAAGCGGCCCACCGCGGCATACACCGCGGCCTCGGCATCGACGAGCGCCTGTTCCGATTCGAAGGGCCCGCTGATCAGGTGCAGGTTTCCGTCGCCGAGGTGGCCGAAGAAGAAGTGCGACTGCGTCGGGAACGACACCTCCAGCCGGGTGCGCAGGTCCTGCACCAGCGCGTCCATGCGCTCGATGGGCACGCTGACGTCGAAGGCTGCGCAAGGCTTGCACTGCGAGAGCAGTTCGCTGACGCCTTCGCGGATCGCCCAGAGCTGCTCGGCCTGGGCCTGCGACTGTGCGATGACAGCGTCCTGCACCAGGCCTTCGGAGAGGGCGTGCTCGAGCATGTGCTCGAAGGCTGCCTCGCCCTGTTCCCTGGAGCCCGCAAACGATTCGATCAGGACGTAGAGCGGTGCCGGCTCGGCGAAAGGCGGCGCGGCGTGGATGGCCGCGGTGCCGGCATCGAAGAAATCGCGCCACATCAGTTCGAAGGCGGCCAGCCCGGGCAACCTGGCCTTGGCTGCACGGAGCAGGGCCAGCGCGGCCTGGAAGTCGTCGACGGCGCACAGCGCCGTGCCGGTCCAGCCGGGACGGGGCGCCAGGGCCAGCGACAGCCGCGTGACCACGCCCAGCGTGCCTTCGGAGCCGATGAAGAGCTGCTTGAGGTCGTAGCCTGCGTTGTTCTTGATGACGCGGTCCAGCATCGTCAGCAGCGTGCCGTCGGGCAGCGCCACTTCCAGGCCGAGGATCAGGTTCCTCATCATGCCGAATCGGAGAACCCGATTGCCGCCGGCGTTGGTGGCTGCATTGCCGCCCAGTTGGCAGCTGCCGCGCGCACCCAGGTCCAGAGGGAAATCGAGCGCATGCGCTTCGGCGGCTTCCTTCAGGGCCTGCAAGGTCACGCCGGCCTGGACGATGGCGGTGCCGCCCGCGGCATCGAGCAGCTCGATGCGGTCGAGGCGCGCCATGGACATCACCAGTTCGCCCTTCTGCACATTGGCGCCGCCGGCCAGGCCGGTGAGTCCTCCCTGGACGACGATGGGAGCCCCGTGGAGATGGCAGATGCGCAGCGCCGTCGCCACTTCTTCGGGCGTGCTTGGCAGCACCATGCCGACAGGCTCGTGGCTCGGCGTGCCGCTCCAGTCCTCGCGATGGCGGTCGAGCAACTGCTCGCCGGTCAGCACGCTGTTGGTACCGAGCGCGTCTGTGAGTGCCTGGAGCACAGGGCTGCAAATGCGGGGGGGTACGGAAGAAATCTGATTCATGGACTGTGCGGACGAAGGCTGGCTGCAAGATGACTGCGCCGGGCGTGTACCCGTTGTGTTGTCTCCGATGAGTTACCCGCAGTGCGGCGCGGCGCGAATTCTGAGTGTTCGGGGCCTGTCCCGTCGCGACGTTTTCTTCTCGATTCGTTAGATCGACTGGATAATCGGAACAGCACCCCGCACCCGCTCCATGCATTTCACGCTTCGCCAGATGCAGGCCTTCGTGGCAGTCGCCAGCACCGGCAGCTTCAGCCGTGCATCGGAGTACCTGTGCCTGTCTTCATCGGCCGTCAGCCAGCTCGTGATCGAACTCGAGGCCGTGCTGGGCTACAAGCTCTTCGAGCGGAGCACGCGCAAGGTCACCCTTTCGCCTGCGGGCAGCACGCTGATCCCGTCGGCGCAGGCGCTGCTGCGGCAGCTCGAGTCGACCAAGCTGGTGGCATCGGACATCCGCGACCAGGCGGCTGGCCTCGTGCGCATTGCGGCGCCGTTGGTGATCGCGAGCACGCTGCTGCCGAGAATGCTCGTTCCATTCCGCCAGCTTCGGCCGAAGACCACCGTTCGGGTGATCGACTGCCCGGTGGAAGAACTGGTCGGCAAGGTCGCCATGCGGCAGGTCGACCTTGCGATCGGGCCCGACCGCCCGACCGGCCCCGATGTGCAGCGCATCCCGCTGTATCCGAGCCCCTGGGTGATCTGGTGTGCGCCGACGCATCGGCTGGCGAAGTTCCGCACCATTCGCTGGAAGGACCTGCCGCGATTCGAGCTGGTCACCGCCGGCCGCGACCACGAGATTCATCTGGCGACCATGACGCGCCACATGTCCGAGAACGAGAAGCTGCCGGCGCCGCAGGTGGTCGACAACATCACCACGGCACTGGGACTGGCCGCGAGCGGCCTGTACTACACGCTGTCGCCGGACTACGTCGAGCCATTGGCGCTTTCGCTCGGGCTGGTGATGCGCAGGATCGAAGACCCTGTGCTCACTCGCGAGGTGTCGCTGTTCTGCCCCGCGGACCGGGCGCTCTCGCCGGCGGCCAATGCCTTTGCGGAGCACCTGGAAGCCGCTCTTCGGCCAGCGGGATGAAGTAGCGGCCTTCGATGCCGGGAGTGCATCGAAGGCCCCTGGCGCGGCGCTTCGGGCCTGCGCGCAAGACGCCGCCTGCGACGCTTTCAGGGCTTCAGAACGATCTTGCCCAGCGTAGCGCCCACGTCCAGGAGCTCATGGACCTTGCGGGCCTCGCCGAGGCGATAGATGCTCGTGGGCGGCGCCTTCACCGCACCCTGGCGCATCAGCTCGATGGCCTTGACCATGAGGCCGCGGCGCTGCTCGCGATCCGCATCGAAGGTGTGGATGGAGAAGGTCCGAACGGCCAGGCTCCTGGTCAGCAGGGCCCGCAATTCCTGGAACACGTCGCTGGAAGGAGGCCCCCCGGCGATGTTGTAGGAGACCGCGGTGCCCATCGGCGCGAGCGAGCGGATGCAGGCCACCAGCAGGCGGTCGCCCACGTGGTCGAAGGCCAGGTCGACGCCCCGGCCATCGGTGGCTTCCACCACGCGCTGCGCAAGGCCTTCGGGATCGGGGTCGACCAGGATGCCGACGCCATGCTTGAGCGCATGCGCCTGCTTGGCGGGCGTCGAGGCCGTGCCGATGACAGTGATTCCGTGGAAGGCCGCGAGCTGGGTGAGAGCCGTGGCCACGCCGCCGGCAGCGCCGGGCACGAGAATGGCGCGCAGGGGCTGAACGGCCGGCACGCCGAGCAACAGGGCCTGTGCCAACTGCACGTTGCCCAGGCTGCAGGCGTCGGCGTCCGGGATCTCGTCGGGCAGCAGGAACGGCGCTTCGGCGGGAACGCTGATGTATTCCGCGTAGCAACCTCCGCGTTCGGCCAGCTCGCGCGAACTCACGAGCACGCGGCGGCCGAGCAGGCTCGATGCCACGCCTTCCCCCACGGCCTCGATCACGCCGACCATCTCGTTGCCCGGAATGGCGGGAAGCGGAGGCATCCACTTGTAGATGCCCTTTCGAATGAGGACATCGGGTCCGCCCGCGCCGATCGCCGATGCCTTGACGCGCACCTGCCCCGGCCCGCAGGCCGGAATCGCCAGCTCCACCGCCTCCAGCGCATCGGGGCCGCCGGGTGTGCGGACCTGGATCGCTCTCATCGTTTCAGCCATTGCTCGTTCGCTCCTGTCCGCCTGAGGGTTCAGCGTTGCCCGTCATGGACGGAAACCTGCTCGGTCGTCAGTCCGCCGAGGCGTGAATGCACACGCCCGCCGGTGCCCATGACCAACGCGAACAGGATCTCGTTGGGCCGCGGCGCGTCCTGGATGCCGATCTCCATGCTGTTGAAGTGGCTGCGCACGTAGCAGGCATGGATGTAGTGCAGCGGCACCATCAGGCGGTAGCCCGTCGCGGCCACGGCCTTGGCGGCCGGCACGATCGCCTTGGGCTCGTTCAGCACGGCGCGCATGGCCCAGCCGCCCGCTTCGTGCCAGACCGCACCATGCTCCATTTCGCCGTTCACGCCGACGATGGCGGCCTTGCTGTAGACCTCGACCTTGTCCCTGCCCAGCGTATCGACCAGCTCCGTCGCCAGCTGGGTGCCGAGCGAGCGCAACTCGGCCATGAAGGGCATCAGGTCGGGCTCGTAGCGACCGGCGTAGGGGTTCTGGATGACGGCGCAGCTGGCCGCGAGTCTGAGCGGCGTGTCGACCGCCGGGCCGCCTTCATGGAAGACGGTCTCGATGGTCAGGCTGCGCTTGCGGATCTGGATCAGGGACATGGGGACCTCATTGTTTGGGAATATGGGCTTCGTTCACCACCGTCGTCCACTTGCGCAGCTCGCTCTGGACCAGCTGCCGCATTTCTTCGGGAGTGCTGCCGCGCGCTTCGCCGCCGATGTCTTCGAGGCGAGCGCGCACTTGAGCGGATTCCAGCGACTTCTGCACGGCGGCGTTGAGTTGTTCGATGATGGGGCGGGGCGTCCCGGCAGGCGCCATCAGGCCCGCCCAGGACGTGACTTCATAGCCGGCGACGCCTTGCTCCTGCACTGTGGGCAGTTGCGGCATCTGGGACCAGCGGCGCGGGCCGGTGGTGGCCAGTGCGCGCAGCTTGCCCGCCTTGAGGTTGCCCATGACGGCCGTCGGCGGCGAAATGATGAAGGGTACCTCTCCCGAGAGGATCGCGGTGATCGACGCCGCATCGCCGCGGTACGGCACGTGGAGCATGGGCACGCCCGCGGTCTTGACCAGCAGTTCGCCCGCCAGGTGGTGCGTGCTGCCGATGCCCGCCGTGCCGTAGGAGATGTTGCCGCCGGGTGCGCGGGCCGCTTTCAGCAGATCCTGCAACGAGGCATAGGGCGAGTCGGCACGCACCACGATCAGGAAGGGGAAGAAGGTGATCGTGGAGATCATCTCGAAGTCCGAGACGGTCTGGTAGCTCAGCTTGCCGTAGAGCGCGCCGGCCACCGCATGGCCGCCGGTGGCCAGCAGCAGGGTGTAGCCGTCGGG
>Ga0102589_1000627_pt1 | contig 64341 bp, 61 predicted proteins | sample AraplaMF_Col_mLB_FD_76858 | JGI IMG/M metagenome (GOLD analysis project Ga0102589, IMG submission 76858) | Arabidopsis root microbial communities from the University of North Carolina, USA - plate scrape MF_Col_mLB | ecosystem: Host-associated > Plants > Roots > Endosphere | place: USA...
AACAATGTCCGACCTGGCCACCCCTTCCCTTCCCTCACGCCGCACCGCCCTGAAGTTCCTGGCGACCGCGCCCATGCTGCCGCTGGGGGCACTGGCCTCCAGCACCCTGTTGTCGGGCTGCGCCACCGGCAGCGGACCTGCCGCCGCGGGCAATTACCTGTCGTCCAGCTTCACCTCCATGGCCGCGCCTTCGCTGGCCGACACGGCCGCCATGGCCACCACCACCGTGGGCTCCAGCCTGCAGGTCCGGCTCAAGGACAACAGCACGCAAAGCTACCGCCTGGCCTACCAGCCCTTCTTCGTGACCGGCGACATGGTGCCGGACGGCAAGGGCGGCACCATCCTGAGCGGCGGCTATGTGGACATCAACAACAAGCCGATCATCGACCGCTCGGTCCCGGGCAAAGAGCGCCAGATGTTCTCCGACTCGCCCGACGGCACCTCGCTGCTGGGCCTGCCCGACGCCAATGTGCCCGGCGTCAAAGGCAAGGCGGTGTTTGCCGTGGTGCAGTTTGAATACACCACGCGCGACCAGGCCGGTGCAGACGCCTACGGCATTCTCCCCTCGCCCATCGCCGTGCTCACGCTGGACCAGGACCAAGCCACCGGCAAGCTCAGCCTCGTGAAATACCACAACGTCGACATGTCCAAGGCGCACGGCCTGTGGATCACCTGCGGCGCCAGCCTCTCGCCCTGGAACACCCACCTCTCCAGCGAAGAGTACGAGCCCGACGCGCCCTTCGCCGCCGAAAGCGCGCAGTTCAAGAAGTTCAGCAAGAACGTCTACGGCGACGAGACCAAGGCCAACCCCTACCACTACGGCCACCTGCCCGAAGTCACCGTGCACCCCGACGGCAGCGGCACCGTCAAGAAACACTACAACATGGGCCGCATCTCGCACGAGCTGGTCCAGGTCATGCCCGACAACCGCACCGTGCTGATGGGCGACGACGCCACCAACAGCGGGCTCTTCGTCTTTGTGGCCGATCGCGAGAAAGACCTGTCGTCTGGCACGCTGTACGTCGGCAAACTGGGCAGTGGTTTCTCGGTCGACCCGGCAGCTGAAGGCGCGAAGATTTCCTGGATCAAGCTGGGCCACGCCACGAGCGCCGAAATCGAAAAAATGGCCGACACGCTCAAGCCGTCCGACATCATGACGGTGCACAAAACCGACCCGTCGGATGCCAGCTTCACCAAGGTGTTCTACGGCGGCAACCCGAACTGGATCAAGATCAAGCCCGGCATGGACAAAGCCGCCGCCTTCCTGGAAACCCACCGCTATGCCTACCTCATGGGCGGCAGCATGGGCTTCTCGAAAATGGAAGGCACCACCGTCAACATCAAGGACAAGATCGCCTACTCTGCACTGCAGAACATGCAGGACTCCATGGTCAAGACCGGCAAGGGCTGGAATGCGGCCAGCGGCATCGCGCTCGACAAGGCACTGATCGCCGGCGGCGTGATGATGCACAAGCTGGACGGCGGCCAGAAAGACTCGGCCGGCAACGCCATCAACAGCGAATGGATGCCGGTGCACACCAAGGCCCTGCTGGTCGGTGAAGACATCGCCGGCGACGCGCTGGGCAACAAGGCCAACCCCAACATGGTGTCCAACCCCGACAACCTGAAGTTCTCGGAAAAAATGCGCACCCTCTTCATCGGTGAAGACAGCAGCACCCACGTCAACAACTTCATCTGGGCCTACAACGTCGACACCAAACAGCTGTCGCGCCTGATGTCCATGCCCTCGGGCGCCGAAGCCACCGGCCTGCATGTGGTGGACGACCTCAACGGCTGGACCTACATCATGAGCAACTTCCAGCACGCCGGCGACTGGATCCCGGCGCTGCACGGCAAGGTGCAGGCCGCGCTGGACCCGCTGGTGCGCGCGAACTACAAGGACCGCTTTGGCGCCGCGGTGGGCTACCTGACCGCCGACCCGAGCAGCATCAAGCTGGGTTAAGCGCGGGCCGCTCTCTCAAGAGCCGCGGCCAACCTCACCACCGTTCGTCCTGAGCTTGTCGAAGGGCTTCGACAAGCTCAGCCCGAACGGTGTTCGGTGAGAAGTAGGACAACCGGGGCGGCGGTCGGCCGCCTGCTGCTGTGCATCGTTACACCCTTCTTCCCTAGAATGCCGTGAAGCCCGCAGCGCCGTTGCCCGGGCACATCCACAGCCCACCGGGAACACCATGCACTACCGCCACAAAGACCTGATTCACTACGCGCAAGCCCTGCTCACCGCCGCCGGGCTTGAGCCGGCCAAGGCAAGCGCGGTGGCTGAAGTCCTGGTCGAGGGCGACCTCATGGGCCACAACACCCATGGCCTGGCCCTGCTGCCCGGATACCTTGCTGAAATCGAATCGGGCTCCATGGAAAAGCTGGGCGCACCCACCGTGCTGGCCGACCACCCCGCCGCCCTCACCTGGGACGGCCGCCGCCTGCCCGGCCCCTGGCTGGTGCTGCAAGCCATGGCGCTGGCCGCCGAACGCGCCGCCAGCCAGGGCAGCTGCACCGTGGTGATACGCCGCAGCCACCACATCGCCTGCCTGGCCGCCTACCTCAAGCGCGCCACCGACAAAGGCCTGCTGATGCTGCTGACCTGCTCGGACCCGAACAGCGCCAGCGTCGCGCCCTTCGGCGGGCTGGACGCCGTGTTTACGCCCAACCCGGTCTCGGCCGGCATTCCCACGGGCGGTATGCCGGTGTTGATGGATGTCTCCACCTCGGCGACCACCAACGGCATGACCAACCGGCTGCACAAGGAAGGCAAGCGCCTGCCCGCCGCCTGGGTCATGGACGGCCATGGCGCGGCCAGCGACAACCCCGCGGTGCTGTTCGAAGAGCCCAAGGGCACCATCCTGCCGCTGGGCGGCATGGACTCGGGCCACAAGGGCTACGGGCTCACCCTGCTGGTCGAAGCCCTGACGGGCGGCCTGGCCGGCCACGGCCGCGCCGACGCCAAGGAAGGCTGGGGCGCCACGGTGTTCCTGCAAATCATGGACCCTCGCGCCTTCGCCGGGCTGGATGCCTTCGAGCGCCAGACCGCCCACGTCGCCGATGCCTGCCGCGCCTCGCGCCCCGCGCGTGAAGGCGTGGCCGTGCGCATGCCCGGCGAGAAAGGCATTGCCCTGGCCGCGCGGCAAAAGCAGGAAGGCGTGGCACTCTACCCGTCCATACTGCCGGCGCTCTCAAGCTGGGCCATCAAGCTTGGGGTGGCGGAGCCGCTTGGCACCCCCTGACTCGCGAGCTTTCCGCAAGAATTAATACGGGCAGCGCTTGCCTGTAATGGCTTGGCGTTACAGAAAGTCTCCAAAATTCCGTGAAGCCCTCAAATGCCGGGGGTTTGTCCCTAGACGTGAAATATTTCACGTTCGCATAATTAGTGCGTCGTTCAAACTAATTAGGAAGTGCTGCATTTGGCTGTTTTTGGCGGCACTAGCAGCAGAACGATCACCGGGATTTAGCTGAGTTCAATAACACATGCCTGCATGGGCAAAACTATCGGAGACATATCAATGAAATTCAAAGCTCCCCTTACAGCAATCGCACTCAGCCTGGCCGCCGCCGGCGCATTCGCGCAGGTGACGGTGGGCGTCAGTTGGTCCAACTTCCAGGAGGAACGCTGGAAAACCGACGAAGCCGCCATCAAGACCCAACTCGAAAAGCTGGGCGCCAAATACATCAGCGCCGATGCCGCCGGCTCTCCCGAAAAACAGCTGGCGGATATTGACGGACTGATGGCCAAGGGTGCCAAGGTCCTGATCGTGCTGGCCATGGACAAGGACGCCATCCTGCCCGCCGTAAACAAGGCCACCAAACAAAAAGTGCCTGTCGTCGCCTATGACCGCCTGATCGAGGCACCCGGCGTGTTCTACATCACCTTCGACAACAAGGAAGTCGGCCGCATGCAGGCCCGTGCCGTGTTCAAGGCCAAGCCCAAGGGCAACTACGTGATGATCAAGGGCTCCCCCACCGACCCGAATGCGAACTTCCTACGCGAAGGCCAGCAGGAAATCATTGACGCCGCCGTGAAGAAAGGCGACATCAAGATCGTGGGCGAGGAGTACACCGATGGCTGGAAGCCCGAAGTCGCGCAGAAAAACATGGAGCAGATCCTGACCAAGACCGGCGGCAAGGTCGATGCGGTGGTTGCTTCCAATGACGGCACTGCCGGTGGTGTCGTGGCGGCGTTGAACTCCAAGGGCCTCAAGGGTGTGCCGGTGTCGGGCCAGGACGGCGACTTTGCCGCCCTGAACCGCGTGGCCGCAGGCACCCAGACCGTGTCGGTATGGAAAGATGCCCGCGACCTCGGCAAGCAGGCCGCCACCGCGGCGGTCAATCTCGGCGCCGGTAAAAAAGTCGACGGCGCGACCACCTGGAACGGCGGCGAGAAAAAAGTCTCCCTGCAGGCCCAGTTTCTGAAGCCCGTGCCCATCACCCGCGACAACCTCGACGTGGTGGTCAAGGCCGGCTGGATCAAAAAAGACGAGCTCTGCAAAGGCGTCACCGGCGACGTCGCCGCCTGCAAGTAATACAGGTCTTTAACCACCCGCTCCCCTGCCCTGCGCAAGCAGGCAAAGCGACCAGCCTGTAGGTTGCCGGGGAGCGCTGCAAGCTCAAAGCCATGCGTTTTCCCCTTCGATTCCCACGCAATGCCCCTATCGACTGGCGGCTGGTATTCATGGGATGTGTGCTCGCCGTGCTGGCGGGCGTATTCCAGGTTTTGTCGGGCGGCATTTTCCTGTCTCCTGAAAACCTCTACAACATCGCCCAGCAGACCGCAGTGGTGGGCATTGTGTCCACCGTCATGGTGTTGATCATTGTGGCGCGGCATATCGACTTGTCCGTGGGCTCGGTGATCGGTTTTGTCGGTGTGCTCATCGCCTACCTTCAATACAGCCTGGGATGGTCCTGGCCCGCGGCGTCGCTTGCCGGGCTGGCTGCGGCGCTTGTGGTGTCGGTTTACCAGGGATGGCTCACGGCCATGCTTGGCGTGCCGTCTTTTGTGGTCACCTTGGGGGGGCTGATGTCCTTTCGCGGCGCGGCCTTCCTGGTGGCCGACGGCAAGACCCAGCCCGTCAGCGACGACACCTTTTTGCAACTCGGCGGTGGTTACGACGGCGGCATCGGGGTGACCGCCACCTGGGTACTCACCGCATGTGTCAGCCTGGTACTGGTGGCACGCATGGTGCTGCGCCGCCGCGCCGCTGCACGCCACGGCATGACGAACCAGCCCGTCTGGGTAGACGTGCTGCTGGTGGCAGCGCCCGTGGTTTTGCTGGCCGTATTCGCCGCGACCATGAACAGCTATACGGTCACCAACAAGGACGCACCCCAAGGCATCCCCATACCCGTGCTCATCTGGGCGGCCGTGGCGGTGGTGATGTCCTTCATCTCACAGCGCACCCGTTTTGGCCGCTACGTCTACGCCATGGGCGGCAACCCCGACGCCGCGGTTCTTGTCGGCATACCTGTCAAGCGCGTCACGCTCATGCTGTTTGCCCTGCTCGCCGTGCTCGTCACCATCGCGGCCATTGTGTCGGTGGCTCGCCTGAACGCAGGCACCAACTCGCTGGGCACCGGCATGGAGCTGTTTGTGATCGCCGCCGCCGTGATCGGCGGCACGGCTCTTGCCGGCGGCAGCGGTACCATCATCGGCTCGGTGCTGGGCGCACTCATCATGCAGTCGCTGGACAGCGGCATGCTGCTGCTGGATGTTTCCATCGGCAAACGCATGGTCATCATCGGCCAGGTACTGATTGTGGCGGTGGTATTTGATGTGCTTTACCGCAAGTGGGCGCAGGAAAACTGACATGCAGACCGCGCAAACAATGCAAGCCACCGAAACGATGCAGACCGTGCAAACCACTTCGGAACCCCTGGTCCAGTTCAAGGACATCCGCAAGGCCTTCGGCGGCGTTCACGCCGTTGACGGCGTGAACCTGAATCTTTACCCCGGCGAGGTGGTCGCCGTGCTCGGCCACAACGGCGCGGGTAAATCAACACTGATGAAAATGCTGGCGGGCGCCTTCCCCATCGATTCTGGAGAGATCCATGTGATGGGGCAAAAGGTGAACCTCCGAACCCCGGCCGATGCCCAGCAACAGGGCATTGAAACCATCTACCAGACGCTGGCGCTTGCCGACAACCTGGACGCCGTGGCCAACCTGTTCCTGGGCCGCGAAAAAATGACAGCCTGGAACACGCTGGACGACTACTTCATGGAGGCGCAGGCACGCAAGGTGTTTGGCCGCCTGAATAAAAACTTCACCAACATCCGAACGCCGGTGCGGCGCTTGTCCGGCGGGCAGCGCCAGGTGGTGGCGATCTCGCGCGCCATCTATTTCAATGCCCGCATCCTGATCATGGACGAACCCTGCGCCGCCCTGGGCCCGGAGGAGTCCGCCATGGTGGCCAAGCTGGTGCTCCAGCTCAAGGCCGAAGGCGTGGGCATTTTCCTGATCACGCACGACATGCAGGACGTGTTTTCGCTCAGCGACCGCGTCTCGGTGATGAAAAACGGCCGCCTGATAGGCACTTACCGCACGGCCGACCTGGACGAAGACCAGATTCTCGGCATGATCATTGCCGGGAAACAACCGCAAGGGCGCACGCAGGCGCCACACCGCATCGACTGAGACCACCATGCAATCGTTCATGAACACCACAGGCGACCAGCAACTTGTCAAACGCATCAACCGCAGCGTGTTGATGCGATTGCTGCGCAACCAGCCGGGCCGCTCGCGTGCGCAACTGGCCGACCACAGCGGTTTGACCAAGTCGACCGTCAGCCTGCTGGTGCGCGAACTCATCGATGAAGGCTGGCTCAGTGAAATCGGCATGGCCACCTCCAACGGTGTGGGCCGGCCCTCCACCCCCCTGCAGATTGACGGCCGCTCGCGCGGCCTGATTGGCGTGGAAGTGGCGGTTGACACCCTGCGCGTTGTGGGCGTTTCCCTGCTGGGAGAGGTGCTGTGGTCGACGCAGGAGCCCTTGCGCTCCACCCGGCCCGAAGACGTCTGCAGCCAGATAGCCGGCCTCACGGTGATTGCCCAGGCGCAACTGGTGTCGCAGGGTGCGCAGCTCTCGGGCGTGGGCATAGGACTGCCCGGCGCATTTGACGAAACCACGGGCGTGCTCCGTTTTGCACCCAACCTGGGCTGGCGCAACGTGGACTTTGTGCCGCGGATCATCCAGGCATTGAAGCGAGCAGGCCTGCCCTCGGTACCGGTACATGTGCAAAACGAAGCCGACACCGCCGCGCTCAGCGAATACGAGTTTTCGGAAAACGAGGGGAAGGATTCGCTGATTTTTGTGAGCTGCGATGTCGGCGTTGGCGCGGGCATCGTGCTCAACGACCGGCTGTTCACCGGCAAGCGCGGCATGGCCGGTGAAATCGGCCACAGCGTCCTGGAAGTTGACGGCCCGTCGTGCTCCTGCGGACGGCGTGGTTGCGCTGAAGCCTTTATCGGTTCAGGTGCCCTGGGCCAGTTGGCGGATGCCAGCCGCTCGGGGCATTATCTGGGCGTGCTCTTGCAGAACCTGTGGACCACCTTTGATCCCAGCGTGGTGGTCGTGGGCGGTGCGTCATGCCAGCGTTTTCCCGACATGGTGCGGGTGGCCCAGGAAACGCTGCAAAACTACGCCAACGACGCCGGCGTAAGCGCTCCCACGGTGCGCGTTGCACGCTACGGCCTGCTGGCCGCGGCGGTAGGGGCTGCAGCCCTGGTGCTGCACCAGTACCTGCGCCCCATGCATCCACCCGGCCGCCTTATGGGCGATGAGCTCCCTGTAAGGGACCATGCCCTCTTCGAGGCGCAGGCTGCAGGCGAGCCTGTTCACGGGCGGTAGGCCTGCGCTGACACACATCAGCGCTTCTCCCCGATAGGGGACCCACCCGCGTGGCATGCACAGTGAAAGCACTGCATTTTTGGAGAGGAAAAATGTCTTTTGCACTGTACATGCTCGGTTTTGTGATTTTTCTGGCTGGCGTCATCTGGGCTGCCGTCGTCGCCGGAGTGCCGCATCTCTACATCGGGATAGGCGCGCTGATCTTCCTGGGCATAGGCATCTTCAGTGCCGTGAGCCGCACTCGCAGCAAAGACCCGTCCTAAATGCGGCACGCCGGCATTTCCGGCGAGTTTTCCGCTATTGCCTCGCCGGCCTCCGGTTAGTCCGCCGACGACTCCTGCGCCAGCAAGGCTTGCCGGAGCTGCGCCAGTACGGCGCTGGCGGCGCGCAGTTGGCCCTCGTCCATCGAGGCCGCCAGCGCATTGGCCCACACCTTCTGGCCTTCCTGTATGGTGCGCAGCGCCTTGCGCCCTTTGGGCGTAAGCCGCAGCAGCTTGGCCCGCGCGTGCGCCGGGTTGTCTTCATAGGCGGTCAGTCCGTCCGCTTCCAGCAAATCCGCCACGCGTTGCACGCTTTGCCGGGTCAGGTTCATGGCCCGGGCGATTTGCGCCACGGACAAGGGCGCATCCTCCACCGCGGCCAGCACCTGCCAGCGCGCCGACGTCTGCCCTGCCGGCGCCGCCAACGCATCACCCGCTGCCGTCAACAGGCCGTTGAGCTGCATCACCTGCACCACCAGCCAGCTCAGGGTGCCGGCCGCCGGGGTGCGCTCGACTTCTTCAACGGCCGCGCCTTGTTTGACAGCATGCTGTCGTTTAACTATACTTCCAGACATGACAACATTCTGTCATATTCAACTGCCATCACCAACCTATTAACCGCCCGCCTGAAAGGAATGCCACCATGCTGAAAACCTACACCGGAAGCTGCCACTGCGGCGCCGTCCGCTTTGAAGCCGACATCGACCTCAGCAAGGGCACGGGCCGCTGCAATTGCTCCATCTGCACCAAGACCCGCAACTGGGGCGCCATCATCAAGCCCGACGCCTTCCGGCTTCTCGCCGGCGAAAGCGAACTGAGCGACTACCAGTTCGGCACCAAAAGCGGCCATCACCTGTTTTGCCGGCACTGCGGCGTGCGGCCTTTCGGCCGGGGTTATATCGAGCAGATCGGCGGCGACTACGTGTCCATCAACATCGCCGCCCTGGACAATGCCGAGCCAGAGGAACTCATCAACGCGCCGGTCAACTACGCCGACGGTCGCAACAACGCCTGGTGGAACAAGCCCGCCGAAACGCGGCACCTGTAAGAGCCGCGCAGAAAACCCGCCCTTACAGCCGGCACGGCTGTAAGGGCGGGTTATGCCATGCGACGTAGGCGCTGTCTCATGACATCTAGTCGCCACGTCTCACATACAGCGGAATTTGCAAGCGTAGTGTTGCAGCACGCCCGGACAAACAAACGCCGGGCGTAAGAACCAACACCTAAACCGCCCTTTTCCGGAGAAACCATGAAGCTCAACCATCTCGCGCCCCTTGCCGCAGCGACCCTGCTGGCCTGCCTCAGTCCCGGCGCCCTGATGGCGCAAACCACGACCTCGATATACGACATACCCAACCCATCCTGGTACATCATGCCGCAGGTCACCGTGGTAGACCCGGACTCCCGGTTCAACGGCAACAAGAACCTCAGCGGCCTCGGCCTGCGTTTCGGCAAGGCGGTGTCTCCCTCCTGGGACATGCAGATAGGCGGCAGCATAGCCCGCGCCAACAACAACGGCCGGCGCTTTGAACAGGACACGCTGGGCGTCGACGGGCTGTACATGTTCAACCGCAGCAGCAATTTCAGGCCCTTCCTGCTGGCCGGCATAGGCGCGGAACGGGACAAGCTGCCCAATACCAGCAAGACTTCGCCCTACCTCAACCTCGGCCTGGGCTTCCAGCTGGGCCTGTCCGACCAGTGGTTCATGCAGGCGGACCTGAGGCGGACCCGTACCTATCTTCGCGGCAACACCTTCGGCTTTGACCACGCCAACACCAACACCGTGAACGTCGGCCTGAGTTATTACTTCGACAAGCCGGCGCGCCCGGTGGTCGCGCAGTACACCCCGCCGCCCGCACCCGAGCCAACGGTCACCGCACCGCCACCTCCTCCCCCGCCGCCTGCACGCTTCGAAAAGGTGACGCTGTCCGCCACCGAACTGTTCGCCTTTGACAGCGCCGAACTGGCAAGCCCGCAACCCAAGCTTGACCAGATCGCGCAAACCCTGACGGGCGGAAATTTCAACGGCAACATCACCGTGACCGGCTATACCGACCGCATCGGCTCGGACGCCTACAACCAGAAACTGTCGCAGCGCCGAGCGGACGCGGTGAAGAGCTACCTGCGCAGCAAAGGGGTCAACACCGGCCGCCTGACCGCCGTCGGCAAAGGGGAAAGCAACCCGGTCGTGACCTGCAATGACCGCAAGCTCAAGGACCTGATCGCCTGCCTGGCACCCAACCGTCGTGTGGAAGTCGAGGAAATCGTTATCGAGCGCCGCGTCAACTGAAGTTCGCGCCCCAACCTGGAAAAAGCCGGCACCTGCCGGCTTTTGCTTTTCCTGGGGCTGCACGGCAAGGTGTTTCGTGAAGCGGGGCTTGTGCGCGAACGCCTATTTCGCGCCCAGGCCCATGGCGCGTGAGATCACTTCCTTCATGATTTCATTGGTACCACCGTAAATGCGCTGCACCCGCGCATCGGCATAGGCGCGCGTAATCGGGTATTCCCACATATAGCCGTAGCCGCCAAAGAGCTGCACACATTCGTCCATCACCTTGCATTGCAAATCGGTACACCAGTACTTGGCCATGCTGGCGGTCGCAGTGTCCAGCTTGTCCTGCGCCACCAGCTCAGCGCATTTGTCGACAAACACGCGCGCCACCTGCACTTCGGTCTGCAGCTCAGCCAGGGTGTAGCGCGTGTTCTGGTAGCTGGCCACTGGCTGGCCGAAGACCTTGCGTTCCTTCACATAGGCCAGCGTCCAGTCGATTGCCGCCTGCGCGGAGGCCACGGCCGTGATGGCGATCTGCATGCGTTCCCAGGGCAGTTGTTCCATCAGGCAGATAAAGCCGCGGTTCTCATGCGCCTGGCCGCCCAGCAGGTTTTCGGCCGGCACCTTGACGTCGGTGAAGAACAGCTCCGAGGTGTCCTGCGCCTTCATGCCCAGCTTTTTCAGGCGCTTGCCGGTTTCAAAGCCCGGCATGCCGCGCTCCACCAGCATCAGGCTGGTGCCCTTGGCGCCGGCGGCCGGGTTGGTCTTGGCCACCACAATCACCAGGTCGGCATGCCAGCCGTTGGTGATAAAGGTCTTGCTGCCGTTAAGCAGATAGCTGCCGTCGGACTGCTTGAGCGCCGTGGTCTTCACGCCCTGCAGGTCCGAGCCGGCCGCGGGCTCGCTCATCGCAATGGCGCCCACCATCTCACCGCTGGCCAGTTTGGGCAGGTATTTCTTTTTCTGGGCTTCCGTTCCGTAATGAAGGATGTAGGGTGCGACGATCTCACTGTGCAAGCTGTAGCCGATGCCGGTAAAGCCGCCGCGGCCCAGCTCCTCCATCTGGACCACCGAATACAGCTTGTCGGCGCCCGCGCCGCCGTATTCCTCGGGCATGGTCATGCACAAAAAGCCGTTCTCGCCGGCCTTGTTCCAGACCTTGCGGTCCACATAACCCTGCTCCTCCCACTGCTCATGGAAGGGTGCGATTTCCTTGTCCATAAAGCGGCGAAAGGCGTCGCGAAAGGCTTCGTGGTCAGAGCTAAAGAGGCTGCGTTCAATCATGGTGTCACCTGTGGGGAAAACCTGGAGTATTTATACAAAGCGTCTGCTTTGTGAAATGAATATACTTCATGAGCCTCCCCGCCCGCCTCCGAATCATCCCTGCCCTCCCCCGAGGAAAAACCCATGAGCACCGAAGCCTTTATCTACGACGCCATCCGCACGCCGCGCGGCAAGGGCAAAAAAGACGGCAGCCTGCACGAGGTCAAGCCCGTCAACCTGCTGGCCGGCATGCTGGCCGAGCTGCAGCGGCGCAACGGCTTTGACACCGCCGCCGTGGACGATGTGGTCATGGGCGTGGTCTCGCCCGTGGGCGAACAGGGCGCCGTCATTGCCAAGGTGGCTGCGCTCAAGGCCGGCTGGGACTTCCGCGCATCCGGTGTGCAAATCAACCGCTTTTGCGCCTCGGGCCTGGAGGCCGTCAACCTGGCCGCGCAGAAAGTGCGCTCCGGCTGGGAAGAGCTGGTAGTGGCCGGCGGCGTTGAAAGCATGAGCCGCGTGCCAATTGGCGCCGACGGCGGCGCCTGGGCGCAAGACCCCGAAACCAACAGCGCAACCCTGTTTGTGCCGCAAGGCATAGGCGCCGACCTGATCGCCACGCTCGAAGGCTTCAGCCGCGCCGACGTGGACGCCTTCGCGCTCGAAAGCCAGCAACGCGCCTCCAGGGCGCGCGCCGCCGGCTACTTCGCCGACTCGGTCGTGCCGGTGAAAGACTTCCTGGGCCAAACCATCCTGGGCGAGGACAAATTCATCAAACCGCAGACCACGCTCGAAGGCCTGGCCTCGCTCAAGCCCGCCTTCGACCAGCTGGGCGCCATGGGTTTTGATGCCGTGGCCTTGCAGCGCTATCCGCAGGTCGAGCGCATCCGGCATGTGCACCACGCCGGTAATTCATCGGGCATCGTCGACGGCGCGGCCGCCGTGCTGGTGGGCTCGGAAGCCGCCGGCAAAACCCACGGCCTCAAGCCGCGCGCCCGCATCGTGGCCGCGGCGCTCAGCGGTGCCGACCCGACCATCATGCTGACCGGCCCCATGCCCGCCACGCGCAAGGCACTGGCCAAGGCCGGCCTCAAAGTGGACCAGATCGATCTGTTCGAAGTCAACGAGGCCTTTGCCGCCGTGGTGATGCGTTTCATGAAAGAGATGAAAGTGCCGCACGACAAGGTCAATGTGAACGGCGGCGCCATCGCCATGGGCCACCCGCTGGGCGCTACCGGTGCGATGATTTTGGGCACGCTGGTGGACGAGCTGCACAGGCGCAAGCTGCGCTACGGATTGGCGACCTTGTGCGTGGGCGGCGGCATGGGCATTGCAACGATTGTTGAAAGAGTCTGAACGCCATGAAGACCATCCAGTACCAGACCGACGACGGCATTGCCACCATCACCTTTGACGAGCCCAACTCCCCCGTCAATACCATGTGCCTGCAGTGGCAGGAGGACCTCGGCGAAGTCACCGCCCAGGTGGTGAAAGACAAGGCATCGCTCAAGGGCATCATCCTGGCGTCGGCCAAATCCACCTTTTTTGCCGGCGCCGACCTCAAAGCGGTCATGCGCCTCACGCCGGCCGATGCGCCCAAGGCCTATGCGGAAGTCGAACGCGTCAAGAAAAACTTCCGCACCCTGGAAACCCTGGGCATTCCCGTAGCCAGCTGCCTCAACGGCACGGCGCTGGGCGGCGGCTGGGAAGTCGCGCTGGTCGGCCACTACCGCGTGGCGGTGGACGACCCCAAAACCCAGTTCGGCCTGCCCGAGGTGACTCTGGGGCTGCTGCCCGGCGCCAGTGGCGTGACCAAGATGACGCGCCACCTGGGCCTGATGGGCGCGCAGCCCTACCTGGTCGAAGGCAAGACCTTTGGCCCGCGCCAGGCGATGGAGCTGGGCCTGGTGCATGAACTGGTGGCCGACGCGGGCGAGCTGCGCGCCAAGGCCCTGGCCTGGCTGGCCGCCAACCCCCAGGCGCAACACCCCTGGGAAGCGAAAGACTACAAAATCCCGGGCGGCACACCGGCCAACCCCAAGATCGCCGCGGCCCTCAGCGTCGCACCCGCCATGCTCAAAAAGCAGACGCGCGGCCTCTACCCCGCACCCGAAGCCATCCTGGCCTGCATGGTCGAAGGCTCGCAGGTGGACCTGGAAACCGCCTTGCGCATCGAAAGCCGCTACCTCGCGAGGCTCATGACAGGCGCCAATGCCAAGGCCATGATCAACACCTTCTTCTTCAACATGAACGCCATCAAGAGCGGTCAGTCGCGCCCGGCGCGGGTGCCCAAGTTCAGACCCAACAAGGTCGGCATCCTGGGCGCCGGCATGATGGGCGCGGGCATTGCCTATGCGCAGGTCAGCCGGGGCATCAGCACCGTGCTCAAGGACGTCAGCCAGGACAAGGCCGAGGCCGGCAAGGCCTATAGCGCTAGGATCACCGCGCCCCGCGTCGAGAAAGGCCGCATGACGGCCGCCGAACAAAGCGCCCTGCTGGCGCGCATCACCGCCACCGGCCAGGCCGCCGACCTGGCCGGCTGCGAGCTCATCATCGAGGCCGTGTTCGAGCGGCGCGACCTCAAGGCCAAGGTCACGCAGGAGGCCGAACCGCTGCTCGCGCCCGGCGGCTTTTTTGCCTCCAATACCTCCACCCTGCCGATTTCCAGCCTGGCCACGGCCAGCGACAGGCCTGAAAAATTCATAGGCATCCACTTCTTCAGCCCAGTCGACAAGATGAAGCTGGTCGAAATCATCCGCGGCAGGCAGACCGACGACGAAACCGTGGCCCGCGCCTTCGACTACGTGCAGGCCCTGGGCAAGATCCCCATCGTGGTCAACGACTCGCGCGGCTTTTACACCAGCCGCACTTTCGGCACCTTTGTGATGGAAGGCGCGGCCATGCTGGGCGAAGGCATCCCCGCCGCCGTGATCGAGAACGCCGGCATACAGGCCGGAATGCCTGTGGGCCCGCTGGCTGTGCTCGATGAAACCGCGCTCTCGCTGAGCGTGCACGTGCTGGACCAGACCCGCACCGACTTCACGACCGAAGGCAAGACCTACACGGCAACGCCCGGCGAACTGCTGGTCGAACGCATGGTGAAAGAACTCAAGCGCCCCGGCCGCGCGGCCGGTGGCGGCTTTTACGACTACCCCGCCGAGCCCGGCGCGAAAAAACAGCTTTGGCCCGAACTCAAGCCCCTGTTCGAGAAACCCGGCATGGCCTGGGACATCCAGGAACTCAAGGACCGCCTGCTCTACCGCCAGGCCGTGGAAACCGCCCGCTGTCTGAACGAAGGCGTGCTGACCACGGTGCACGACGCGAACATTGGCTCCATCTTCGGCATAGGCTTTCCGGCCTGGACGGGCGGCGCCATGCAGTTCATTTACGGCATGGGGCTTGAGGCCTTTGCCAAACGCTGTGCCGAACTGGCCGCCAAGCACGGCCCTGGTTTTGCGCTCAGCGACACGGTCAAGGACACGATCCGCAAACACCAGCCTGTATATTGAACGGCACCCCGCCCCTTTTTTTCATTCACCTCACCCGACCATTTCATGCCAAGACTCCAGAACAAGATCAGCCTCATCACCGGCGCCGCCCAGGGCATAGGCCTGGCCACCGCCCTCAAGTTCGCGAAAGAAGGTGCAACCGTCATCGTCTGCGACGTCAAGCAGGCCGGCGTCGACGACGCCGTCAAGCAGTGCCAGGCCTTGGGCGCCCAGGCCATGGGATTTGTGATGGACGTGACCCAGCGCACCATGGTCGACGCCGTCGTCGGCAAGATAAAGGACCAGTTCGGCCGCATCGACGTGCTGGTCAACAACGCCGGCATCACGCAAGACGCCCGCCTGCAGAAAATGACGCTGGAGCAATTCGACAAAGTCATAGACGTCAACCTGCGCGGCGTTTTTCACTGCGCGCAAGCCGTGGCGGACACCATGGTGGCCCAGGGCAGCGGCGTGATCCTCAACGCCAGTTCGGTGGTCGGCATTTACGGCAACTTCGGCCAGACCAATTACGCCGCCAGCAAGTTCGGCGTGATCGGTTTCACCAAAACCTGGAGCCGCGAACTCGGCCCCAAGGGCGTGCGCGTCAACGCCGTCGCGCCGGGCTTTGTCGCCACACACATCCTGGACACCATTCCCGAAAAAGTCCTCAAGGAAATGGAAGCCCACGTGCCGCTCAAGCGCCTGGGCCAGCCCGAGGAGATCGCGAACGTCTATGCCTTCCTGGCGAGCGACGAGGCGAGTTATGTCAACGGGGCAGTGATTGAGGTGTCTGGGGGGATGTCGGTTTAACTGAACAGCCTGACCTCGGCCTCACCTGATCGGTGGGAAAGTGAGATGCCGCTGTGGCAATAAACCGCTACAACCCCCAGGAAAAACGGCCCGTCATTGATCTTCCCTGAACCTGCAGTATTCCGGCGTCGTTCCTGACACTGAGGTAAAAATCTCCAGGCAACTGCGAGTCCCCAGGATTGGTGAATCGCAGCAACAAAATCTTCTGTGTCGTGTCAAAGGCCTCGACCTTGAGGTGTTGCACAGGAATCGCCACACTGTGGGCGCTTCCTGGCATCGCAAGGCTAAGCCCCGCTATGGATGGCCGGCTATCGCCACCCACAACGATATCCAGAAGATAGCCCTCCGCCTCGAATGAAACAGAGCTGGTGGCCAGCGCGGTAGCGCACATGCTGACCGCCACTGCCGCAATGACGACTTGGAGGCCGGGCGGTCTGAGCTGCATGGCCTGAAGTCTAACGTCAAGCCGGACACCCACGAGGCGCAGCCGTCGTGACTCGTGATTCAGGCTATTCGATCGGAGTATCTGTCACTGGCCCAGGTGAAAACTGGGGAGCACTTCGAGGAAGTTCAGTCGTTAAATTCCGTGGGATGAATCGTCTCGTAAACATGCCCCTCAAAGCAGAAAACCACCATCCACAGGCCGAACTTGTGATCGGGGTCAGCGGGTATCAGCTTGTTGAGCGCCTGTGCAACGGATTTTTTGAGAAGCGGGTCAATGTCTTTCCCATCTGACGACGATGTTTCCACTGTCACCATGACCAGGGCCTCTTTTTCATAGAGCTCAACCTGCGGGAACGACCATCGGGCGCGCGTTGCATCCACAAATGCGGTGGCGACTTTTTCAGGAAGCTCTGGCTGGGAGGTGAAGGTGCCCATGGTTTGTGATGCGAACCGCACAAGGCGGTGAATCAACGATTGCAGGATGATGCGTCACGCCAGGGGCGCGTCAATAGCACCGGGTGGAAAGGTAATTTTTCACCGAAATTAGTTCCTGTTTTTCGGCTGAAAGCCGAGCCTGGACTGCCGTTGGCTTAATCCAGAGTTATTTGGGGCTATCTGCCGAGGATTCATTCTTCATTCGGACCTACGTCCCAAGTCGCAGGCCTGCCGTTATGGATAGGTACCGCATTGCCCGGCCGTTCATGAGACAGGTGAAACTATTCGGCGAAGGTGTGAAAGATGACATGGCATGCCGGCACTTGATCTGCCAGTATTCGGTCATTCACAACAAGCCCTTGAGGAGACACATGACCGCCACCCCTTCCTTCCATTTGCCCTCTACGGGGAATCTCTCCCTCCAAAAAATCCGGCATGCCGACGGCCTCGCGCGTGCGCAGCGCTACAACAGCCTGACAGCAAAAATGAGCGCCTACCAGCAAGGCACCGGCCCGGCACCAACGCTTGCGGAATTCAAACAATGGAAAGAAGATGCCGCGTTTGAGCGGGCCATAGGCCGGTTGCTGGCCAAGGCGCTGCTGCCGCGTTAACGCCGCGCCAAGCACGTTGGCGCCTCAGGCCATGCGCTGGATCAGGTCCTCGAGGGTCTGGAGATCCACCGGCTTGACCAGGTGGCAGTCGAAGCCGGCATTCAGGGTCCGGCCCTTGTCCTCCTCATGGCCGTAGCCGGTGACGGCCGCGATGAACATGCGAGAGCCGTTCGGCAAGCCGCGCAGCCGGCTGGCAACTTCAAACCCGTTCATGCCGGGCATGCCGATATCAACCAGCGCGGTATCCGCTTCGTAGTTTTTCGCCATTTCCAGTGCATCAGGCCCGTTGTAGGCAACCTTGGCCGAATAGCCCAGCAACCGGAGGACCTCCGCAAGGCTGTCTGCCGCATCCCGGTTGTCATCAATGACCAGGAATTTTTTTGTGGGGGCATCGGCCGTTACGGCCTTGCCTGCATGCGCGCTCGCGCCGGGTATCGAAAACTTGAACCGGCTTCCCATGTCGGGGCCGTCGCTTTCAGCGCTGATCACACCGCCATGCATCTCTACCAGCGACTTGGCCAGCGTCAAGCCTATGCCCAGGCCGCTCTCCTTGGCGGCGGATTGCATGTCGCCTTGTGAGAACAATTCGAAAATCTCCCGGATGCCGGTTTTCGTAAGGCCCAGGCCGTTGTCGGATACCTCGGTCCATACCTGGGCGCCCTCTACCCAGCAGCGCAGCGCAACGCGCCCACCTGCCGGCGTGTACTTGGCCGCATTGGTCAAAAGATTCTGGATCACCTGGGTCAGCCGTATGCTGTCGGCGTCTACGTAGATGTCATCCGGCGGCAGCTCGGAAGAAAAGCTGTGGTGCCTGGCGTCCATGATGGGCCGCATGGCCTCCGCGGCGCGGCTCAGGACCTGGTTGTAGAGGACGGTTTCTTTTTTGAGCCGGATCTTGCCGGTGGTCAGGCGCCCGACGTCCAGCAAGTCGTCGACCAGCCGGGTCATATGGGTCAGCTGGCGGTCAATCATCTCGCGGCTGTTTTTGACAACCGGGCTCGGCGAGGGCTCAAGCTGCAGCACGGTGACCGCATTCCGTATCGGTGCGAGCGGATTGCGCAGCTCATGCGCGAGCATGGCCAGGAATTCATTCATGCGCCGGCTGGACCGTTCCAGTTCCTCAAGCCTGCGGCGCTCCGACATGTCGCGGGTGATTTTTGCGAAACCGCGCAGTTGGCCCTCGGAATCGCGAATGGCCGTGATGACCGCATTGGCCCAGAACCTTGTGCCGTCCTTGCGGACTCGCCAGCCCTCCTCTTCCGCGCGGCCTTGTTCGAGCGCTGTGCGCAGCTGCTTTTCCGGCATGCCCAGCGCCAGTTCCTCTGGCCGGTAAAACATCCGGAAGTGGCGGCCTATGGCTTCACCAGCGGTATAGCCGTTGAGAATTTGCGCGCCGGAGTTCCAGCTCTGGATGACGCCGTCGGGGTCAAGCATGAAAATGGCGTAGTCCCGCACGCCCTCCACCATCAGGCGTACCCGCTCCTCGCTTTCCCGCAGGGCCTGCTCCTGCCGACGCCTTTCGGTCAAGTCGCGGGTCACCTTGGCGAATCCAGCGTGCGTCCCGTCGGGATCGGTTAGAGAGGTGATGACCACATTGGCCCAGAAGCGCGAGCCGTCCTTGCGCACCCTCCACCCTTCGTCCTCGAAACGACCCCTTTTTTTGGCGAACTCCAGTTCCTGCTGCGGCCAGCCGGTGGCCCGAGCATCGTCGGTGTAGAACATGGAGAAATGCCGCCCTATCACGTCATCGGCGGTGTAGCCTTTGATGCGCATCGCGCCGGCATTCCACGACACCACGTACCCCCCTGCGTCGAGCATGAAGATTCCGTAATCGACCACAGAATCCACCAGCAGGCGAAAACGTTCGATGCTGACGGAATCCACGGGCAAAACGGTATTAGCGATCATGGCGTCACGGGCTCCTGCTTTGGAGGCGGATGGCTCGCAGGTTCACGGCATAAAGAAGAGGCTGACTGCGCATACATACAACGTCACAAGCGGACCCAGGCAAAAAAAAACCCGGACGGCCCGGGCCTCAAAACTGGAATTTCCAGAGGAGTGATGCGTCCCCTGACGTGGGCCGCCGCTTCAATATAGCCACGCCAAACGTAACAGTGTGTAGGAGAATGCCGCGTTCGCGTTGGAACCGTGGTTTGGCTGTGGCTGTCGCTCAGGCTCGCCCAGCTGGGGAGGCAGGATTCACAGGCCCTAGTGTTTGCGCCGGATCAGGAAGGCATTGCCCGTCTGCTCAAAGCCCACCGCCGGGTAGTAAGACATCGCGTCGGGAGCTGCGAGCAGTATCAGCGACACCTGCTCCCCAATCACAGCCTGCGTGCGCCGAATCAGTTCCTTGCCGATGCCGGTGCCCTGGTATTTTTTGTCAACGGCCAGGTCCGAAAGGTAGCAGCAATAGGCGTGGTCAGTGAGCGAACGGCTCACGCCCACCAGCTCATTGCCCACCCATGCCGACAGCACCAACAGGCCAGGCGCGGAAAACATGCGCGCGATTCTGGGCAGGTCGCCCGTGGGTCGCCTGAGGCCTGATTGATCGAAGAGACGCACTACATCGAGCGGATCCAGTGGGTAATTGTGGCGGTATTCAACGGTGATGTTTTGCATGAGGCCAGATTTGAAGTTGGGGATTCTTTTTATCAGCAGCCCGGAATCGCCGCCAGTGACACTTTCAGCTTAAAGCCACCGGAACAGGCGCTTCAAGCAGCATCACACCACGACAACATCGCCCCAGGCCAGCCCGATATAGAGCCCGCCCCAGAGGAAAAACATGCCGATCAAAAATAGCACCAGCACCGAGGTGAAGCGATCAAGCACGGTGAACTCGATCCAGCTGCCGCCTGTCAGCAACTCCATAAGAATGTCGGCCCAGGTTATAGGCTGACTCTCGATCTCCGGCTCGTGCCTGGAGATCAACAGCTTCCAGGTCCCGAACAGGAACAGGCCACCGATAAAGCAGCATAGGACGGCGAAGGCGTCAAGCATGACGAGGAAGAAACATGTTTGTCATAGCGGCAGCTCACTAATCCAGTCAAGGACTGACAAAAGATGCCACACAGATCCCAGCAATGATGCCAAACATGGCGCAATGGAAATTGGATGCTATTCCAACGCCTTTTAAAAGCCGCATTCCCTCGACGTCGTTGGCATCAATCAAAAACTGAATGCATTGCATGCGACTCTCTATGGCATGAGGAGCACCCCGCTCTTTTAGCGAGTTCTGCATGCCGATCGACGACCACATGGCTAACAACGACACCACACAGATGAGAGGAATAAAAAGGCCACGTACCTTCCATACCTGTATCCCAGGCATGCAGCAGGTATGGAACATTTCAGCGCCCAAGACCACCAGCGCGCCGATAACCATGGAGATCGTCTCGTTGCGCCTGAGGTCTTTGACAATCCGGTCGGCGTTCTTGGAAAAATCAATTTTCATCGAACTCCCCCGAGCGCCTTCGATCATCAAACAAATTTGGCGGAATTTTCTCTGGCCTTGTGGTGTAAAAAGATGCGCCGGTAGCTGCAACCATGCTTGCAGCCGCCGCAATAAATAGACCAACCCAGCTCGCAGCACCGGGCTGCAGCCGCGTCAAGGCTATCAACAGCACTGCCGAGCTAAGGGCACCGGAAATCAGCGACAAAACGACCTTTGGCGAACGGCCGGACACCCGCCCTATCAGCCCGTAAGCGGCACAGGCAAGCCAAGCAACGACAAACCCAAGCAACAACAGCGATGCCTGCGCCCCCACGGGCTCAGAATCCCCACTTCCCAGGACAAAAGCACCAGGCAACAGGACACAGAGATACCCGGCAAGAAAACCAATCAGCCACATGTTTGAACCCTGAGTTGACGTATAAGAAGCACCATCGATTACTGGCAAGACTCAGCTGGCGCCCAATCTCATCTGCCGCAGCCATGCCCCTGGCGCCAGACCCACGCTGCCCTTGAAGCGCCGGCTGAAATGGCTCTGGTCCGCAAAGCCGCAGGCGGCCGCCACTTCGGCCAGGCCCTGCCCGGCCAGCATGGCGGACTGGGCACGCTCCAGGCGAACGGCATTGAGGTAGATATGCGGCGGCACACCGAACTGCCGGGCGAAGGCGCGGGTAAGGTGCACGCGTGACAGGCCCGCTTCTCGCGCCAGGGCATCCACGGTGATGTCCTGGTCATAGTGGCTGCGCAGGTAGTCGCGGATACGGAGCATGCGGGCGGCACCGGCCGCTTTGGCGTCACCTCCGGAACGGCGATGTTCACCATAGCGCTGCAGCAGGCGCACCAGCACATCGCGCGTGAGTTCCTCGGCTCGCAGCGACTCCTGGGCCTGGGCGGCCGCGCCTATGGCTTGCACCAGCGCGCGGCCCATGGCTGCGTCGCGCACCACAGGCTGGCGGAAGTAAGCCGCCATGTCGAGGCCGGCCTCCTTGTCGCGGCATTCATCGACGACATGCGGCGCCACGTAAAGCATGCTGTAGCCAAAGCCCTCCTGCGTGCCGCGCTGGCCGTCGTGCGGCTCGTCGGGGTTGAAGAGGATGACGTCGCCGCGCAGGCTGGCGTGCAGGGTGCCACCGCAATGAAAGGTCTGCACGCCGGAGGCGGTGACGCCTATGGAATAGGTTTCGTGGCTGTGGCGCTCAAACGTGTGTTCGGTGAAGTGGGCCTTCATCTGCGTCACGCCGGCCAGCGCGCCGGGACGAAAGCGAGCCCAGTCCTGGGCAGTAGGTTGCTGGGCATGGTGCATGAAACAATCGTACAAGACGCGGCAGGCGCGGACAAGCAGACTCCTTTCTCCCTACACAACGCAAGAGGAGTTTTCCGTGAAAACAGACGCCGTAGACCTGCAGGCCAAGCTCGCGAGCTTTGAGGGCCACTGGCAACCGCGCACCGTGAGCGAATTCAACGGCCATGACGTGATGGTGGTCAAGGTGCAGGGCGATTACAGCTGGCATTCGCACCCCGAGAGCGACGACTTCTTCCTGGTGCTCAAGGGAGAACTGCACATCGACATCGAGGGCAGCCCCACCGTGATACTCAGGCCTGGCCAGCTTTACGTGGTGCCGCGCGGCGTTCGGCACCGGCCGCGCGCGGCGCAGGAGGCGCAGCTGCTGCTGATAGAGCCGACGGGCGCGCCCAACAGCGGCGATGCGGCCACGGCGGCCCCGCGCAGGGTGATCTGAAGCCGGACCTCGGCATTGGAATCCATCGGGGAATTCAATTACTTGACTTTGTCAATTAATTGCTTGACGATAGCCGACATGGTCACGTCAAGCTCCCCCCCCCTTCCCACCACCCCCGCCACGGCGCACATCAAGGCAATACGCGGTTTTAACCGCTTCTACACCCAGCGCATCGGCGTGCTGGACCCTTACCTGGGCAGCGAGTTCTCGCTGACCGAGGTGCGTGTGCTTTACGAGCTGGCCCACCGCGACCAGCCGACCGCGACCGAGCTGGGGCGCGATTTGTCGCTGGACGCAGGCTACTTAAGCCGCATCCTGCGGCGCTTTGAAAGCAAAGGCTGGCTGGCGCGCGTGCCTTCGCCGGCCGACGCGCGGCAAAGCCTGCTCAAGCTGACGCAGGCCGGGCACAAGGTATTCGCGCCGCTGCAGCAGCAGTCGCGCGACGAGGCGGCCGCCCTGCTGGCCCCGCTGGCGCCGGAGGACCAGCACAAAGTGGTGAGCGCGATGGGCACGGTGCAGCGCCTGCTGGCCGGCCCGGGCGAGACCGCGGCGACACGCACGGTGGTGCTGCGCGACCCGCGGCCCGGCGACATGGGCTGGGTGGTGCAGCAGCACGGCGAAATCTATGCGCGCGAATACGGCTGGAATAGCGAGTTCGAAGCGCTGGTGGCGGACATCGCGGGCAAATACCTCAAAAACCACCGGCCCGATTGCGAGAAATGCTGGATTGCCGAACTCGATGGCGAGCGCGTGGGCGCGGTATTCGTGGTGCGCAAGTCGGCGACGGTGGCGCAGCTGCGCATGCTGATCCTCACGCCGGGCGCGCGCGGCCTGGGCCTGGGCGGCCGTTTGTCGGACGAATGCATCGCGTTCGCGCGGGCCAAGGGCTACAAAAAAATGGTGCTCTGGACCAACAGCTGTCTGGCGGCGGCACGCGCGATCTATGCCAAACGCGGCTTCGAGCTGCTCAAGAGCGAGCCTTACCGAGGCTTCGGCCATGATCTGGTGGGCGAAACATGGGAGCTAAAGCTTTAGGCGTACATGCGTATACGCGCAGACCGCCCATCGTGAATCACGAATACTACGCTATCGTTTCAATAGCAGATGAAGCGCCTCGGCTTCTTGCCGCAACAGCGCGGCAAACGGTGCCCACGGCGATAATGGGCGCATGAGCCCCCCGCCCTCGGAACAGCGTCCGCAACCCAAATCCCTCACCGACCTCTTTGTTTCATTCACCCTGCTGGCCCTGCAGGGTTTCGGCGGCGTCCTCGCCGTCGTGCAGCGCGAGCTGGTCGAGAAAAAACGCTGGATGACGCGCGAGGAATTCATTGAAGACTGGGCGGTGGCGCAAATCATGCCGGGGCCCAATGTGGTGAACCTTTCACTGATGGTAGGCGGGCGCTACTTCGGCCTCAAGGGTGCGATGGCAGCGCTGGCCGGCATGCTGACGCTGCCGCTGGTGCTGGTGCTGTTGCTGGCAGTGCTGTATGCCCAGTTCGCCGGCCACCCCGGCGTGGCTGGCGCGCTGCGCGGCATGGGCGCGGTGGCGGCCGGGCTGATCGCGGCAACCGGCCTCAAGCTCTTCGGTGCCCTCAAAAACAACGTGCTGGGAATACGGCTTTGCGTGGGCCTGGGCGTGCTGTGTTTTGTGTCCATCGCACTGCTGCGCATACCGCTGGCTTATGTGTTGCTGAGTCTGGGCCTGGCGGCTTGCGTGCTGGCCTACCGGAAGCTCAAGGCATGAGCGAATCGCTGCAAACGCTTCACCTGGCCTTCAGCGCGCGCGACTGGTTCGACCTGTTTCTGCATTACCTCTCGCTGTCGCTGCTGTCGGTAGGCGGGGCCATCACCACCGCGCCCGACATGCACCGCTTCCTGGTCGACAAGCAGCACTGGCTGACCGACGCGCAGTTCAACGCCTCCATCGCCATCGCGCAGTCGGCGCCGGGTCCCAACGTGCTGTTCATCGCGCTGCTGGGCTGGAACGTGGGCCTGAACGCCGGCGGCATGCTGACCGGGCTGCTGGGCGTGTTCGTGACGATGCTGGGTATTTTGATTCCGAGCACCACGCTGACCTACACGGCCGCGCAGTGGGGCCATCGCAACCGCGAACTGCGGGCCGTGCGCGCATTCAAGCAAGGCATGGGCCCCATCGTGGTGGCGCTGCTGATTGCCACCAGTTGGATCCTGGCCAGCTCGAACGGCAGCTCGCTCAAGGATTGGCCGGTGTGGCTGGTGACGGCCGCCTCGGCCATCATTGTCTGGCGCAGCAAAATCCACTTGCTATGGCTGCTGGGCGCGGGCGCGCTACTGGGCTGGTACGGCCTGGTCTGACCTAATCGCCCAACCCAACGGCCCAACTCAAGAAGCCGAACCCCGCTGGCGCAGGGCTTCGTACAGGCAAACGCCGCTGGCTACTGAGACATTCAGGCTTTCCACCGCGCCGCGCATGGGGATGCTGACCAGTTCATCACAAGTTTTGCGCGTGAGCTGCCGCATGCCCTCGCCCTCAGCGCCCAGCACCAGGGCGACAGGGCCTTTGAGATCCACGTCGTAAATGGTTTTTTCGGCGTCGTCACTGGTGCCTATGCACCAGATGTTGCGCTCCTTGAGCTCGTTCAGGGTACGAGCCAGATTGGTGACCATGAAATAAGGCATGGTCTCGGCCGCGCCGCTGGCGACCTTGGCGACAGTGGCGTTGATGCCAGCAGCATGGTCCTTGGGGGCGATCACGGCGTGGGCGCCGGCGCCGTCGGCCACACGCAGGCAGGCGCCGAGGTTATGCGGGTCGGTCACGCCGTCCAGCACCAGCAGCAGTGGCTGGGCAACGCCCGCTTCCTCGAGCTGCTCAAGCAATTCATCGAGTGACTTGACCTGCGCCAATGCATCGACCCGGGCCACCACCCCCTGGTGGCCGTGGCTGCCGCACATCTTGGACAGGCGCAGGCCGTCGGACTCGATCAGCCTGATGCCGGCTTCGCGGGCGCGGTCTGTGAACTGGCGCATGCGGGCGTCGCGGCGCGAGGCGTCGAAAAACACCTCCAGAACGGATTTGGGCGCGGTTTTGATGCGAACGCCGACAGCGTGGAAGCCAAAAAGGACTTTTGGGGTGGATGACATGCTGGGGATTATCACTGCAGGCCCTCCACTACCACCCTTTCCTCTCTGTTTCGCCTTTCTTTATTGGCATTACTACCGGTGCGCCGGGGCCGACCGACGGTCACAATGCAGGCTTGGTAAGTCTAAAATAGTAACAATTTGTGGCCGACACGGCACACACAATTTTGCAATGACGTTGGGGGTGCTATGGGATTGAGGCTTAAATTTAATCTGGTGTTGATCGTGGTGTTCCTGGCCGGTTTTGCCGCCGCCGGATTCATGTCACGCCAGCTCCTGCGGGAAAACGCCCGCGAGGAAGTCCTGCGCAATGCACGTCTCATGATGGACACAGCCCTCTCGGTGCGCGCCTATACGGTGGAGCAGATCAAGCCGCACCTGGACAAGCAGCTTGAAGAGGTTTTCCTGCCGCAAACCGTACCAGCCTACGCCGCCACCGAAACCCTGGGCAACATCCAGAAGAAGTACCGGGACTACGGCTACAAGGAAGCAACGCTGAACCCGACCAACCCGCGAGACCGCGCCACGGATTGGGAGGCCGACATCGTCCAGCAGTTCCGCCAGAACGCCGACTCGAAAGAGCTGATCGCCGAACGCGCCGCGGCTACGGGCCGGCTGCTCTACATCGCCAAGCCCATACAGATCACCAACGCGGCCTGCCTTCAGTGCCACAGCGTGCCGGCCGCCGCTCCGGCCAGCATGGTGAAAATTTACGGCGAGGCCAATGGCTTCGGCTGGAAACACAATGAAATCATTGGCGCGCAGGTTGTCACGGTGCCCATGGACATTCCCGTGCGCAACGCCGACCGCGCCTTCAAGACCTTTATGGCTTCGCTCGCCGCGGTGTTCGCGGTGGTGTTTGTGGTACTCAACCTGATGCTGAGCTGGCTCATCGTGCGGCCCATACGCCGCATGTCGCAGGCGGCCGACAAGATCAGCACCGGCGACTTCGAGGTGCCCGAGTTCGCCGACGGCGGCAAGGATGAAATGGCCGTGCTGGGCAGCTCCTTCAACCGCATGCGCCGCAGCCTGGAAAAAGCCATGCAGATGATTGACCGCGGCGACTGAACAACGCAAACCCGCCGACCCACATACCGGACGCATGACTGCCCCCGAAGATAAAACCCGCACCCAGCCCGTGCACCCGGCTCCCGCCGCGCGGGCCGACGGGGGTGATGTGGCCGCGCTGGCGCCGGGGCAAACCGTCTTTGAATACCGCATTGAAAAAATGCTGGGCGGCGGCGGCTTTGGTATCACCTACCTGGCCCAGGACATCAACCTGCAGCTGCCGGTGGCGATCAAGGAATACTTCCCCGGCGAACTGGCCGTGCGCGCCGCCGACCTGTCGGTCCACGTCCGCTCCGGCGAAAACAGGGGGCAGTTCCAATGGGGCCTGGAGCGTTTCCTCGACGAGGCCCGCGCGCTGGCCTCATTTCGCCATCCCAATATCGTGCGGGTGCTGCGCTACTTCAAGGAAAACGGCACCGCCTACATCGTGATGGAGTACGAGTCGGGCGACCCGCTCAAGCGCTGGCTCGCCAAGCAGCCCGCGCTGGACCAGCAAGCCCTGCTGAAGATCATCTATCCGTTGATGGACGGCCTGGAGGCCGTGCACAAGGTGAACTTCCTGCACCGCGACATCAAGCCGGACAACATCTACATCCGCGCCGACGGCACGCCGGTGCTGCTGGACTTCGGCGCGGCACGGCGCCTGACCGGCAACCAGGACATGACCAACATCGTGAGCCCGGGCTTCGCGCCGTTTGAGCAGTACCACAGCAAGGGCCACCAGGGACCGTGGACGGATGTCTATTCATTGGGCGCGGTGATGTACTGGATGACGACCGGCCACAAACCCATGGAGTCGGCTTCGCGCGTGCGCGAGGACAGCATGCCCAAGGCCGCCGACACCGCCAGCGCTGTGGTCTTTGGCGCGCCGCTGTTGCGCGCCATCGACTGGGCGATGACACCCAACGAAACCCAGCGGCCACAGGACGTGGCTGCATTGCGCCAGGCGCTGCTGAGCTCGGACTTCGTAAAGACCCAAACCTTACGTGCGGCCAGCGTGCTGGTGCCTCCGGCGCCGCCAGCCGCTTTCGCGGCATCGCCCCCCTCTGTCCCCGTCCCCTCTGCGTCCACCCCGTCGGCGTCCATGCCGTTGATTCCCACCCCGTCCGCGCCCGCATCGGCACCCGCCGAAGGCAGGACGGTCTCCGCGCAGCCCGACAGCGCCCTGCTCGCCTATGCCGCGAGTTCGCAGTCCATCCCGCTCAACAGCGCTGAAAACCTGCGCAAGAACGTGCTGGGCACCATCATGTTCCTGGACCTGGTGTCCTACTCGACCTATTCGGTGGACCAGCAGGTGGTGGTCAAGTCGCTGTTCAATGAGCTGATCACCAAGGCCATAGGCGGCGTGAAGGAATCGTCGCGCATCATGATCGACACCGGCGACGGCGCGGCCATCTGCTTCCTCGGTGATCCCGAGGAGGCGCTGCAGTCGGCGCTGCTGCTGCGCGACCTGTTGACGCAGAAGTACGGCCGCAAGCTGTCGCTGCGCGTGGGCCTGCATCTGGGCCCCATCCGCATGGTGTTCGACATCAACAACCGGGTCAACGTGGTGGGCGACGGCATCAATGTGGCCCAGCGCATCATGGATTTCGCCAGGCCCAACCAAGTGGTGGTCTCGCGCGCTTATTACGACGTGATATCACGCATCACCGACAGCGCGGCCAGCCATTTCGACTACCTCGGCCCGCACATGGACAAGCACCTGCGCTCGCACGAGATTTACGCGGTGATGGACCCGCATGCCGCGCCGGCGGCACCTGTAGGGCGCAACCTGGAATTCGAGCACACAGCCTCCTTCGCCGCACTGGCCTCACTGACACCGGAAATGGTGCACGAGATTGAAACCGAGCTGGCCAAGCTGATCGGGCCGCTGGCCCGGGTGCTGGTCAAAAAATCCGTGCCGCGCACGGTGAGCGCACAAGGCCTGCGCGACATGCTGGCAGTTTCCATTCCGGACGCAACGGCACGCGAAGCCTTTATGCGCCCGCGCAACGCCAGCATGCCGGTGCATTCCACCCCGGTGGGCGCCTCGAGCCCGCGTACCGGCACCATAAGCGCCACTGGATCCACCAGCGCCACCAGCCGTGTTCACTCCATGCCGGTGTCCGGCGTGCGGCACCAGGATATGAGCCGGCCCTTGGGCGTGTCGTCAACGTCCGGCACTTCGAATTCCATTAATGTGCAGCATTTCAGCGCCGAGCTTCAGGTCCAGCTCGAACGCGCACTGAGCCTGTACATCGGCCCCCTTGCAAAAACCCTGGTGCGCAGGGAGGCGGCGCGCCATACCAGCCTGGGCGGCTTGGCCAAAGCACTGGCGCTGCAGATAGACAGGCCCGACGACCGGGCGAAGTTTCTGGCCGCGGCGCAAAAGCTGCGCTGATCGGGCGCCGCCCGCTTGGGCCTGTTAACGCTATTGATGCAAGATGCGTTGCGAGTCAAAAAGGCCTTGAGCAAGGCGTAAAACGCAGGCGGGGTAAACCCCGTCAAGGCTCTGCAACGCCGCGCAAGGCCTTTTTGATCGCAACCCGGAGGCAATGGGGTGAAAACGGCGCCACTCGGCGTTGCACTCCTAGCCCAGACACCCGGTCTGGGCGTCGTCGCGCGCCTTGATTGGCGCCGTTTTCACCCCATTCGCATTTGCATCAATAGCGTTAACAGGCCCTAGGCCGAAATCACCCGCCCGGCATCGATGGTGATGCGCCGTTCGCAGCGTGCGGCGATTGCCTGGTCGTGCGTCACCAGCACCAGCGTGGTCCCGAGTTCGCGGTTGAGCTCGAACATCAGCGACATGACGGTCTCACCCGTGGCGAAGTCCAGGCTGCCGGTAGGCTCGTCGGCCAGCAACACGGCCGGCTGCACCACAAAGGCCCGCGCCAGCGCCACACGCTGCTGCTCGCCGCCCGACAGCACCTTGGGGTAGTGGCCCAGGCGTTCGCCCAGGCCGACGCGCTTGAGCATCTCGGTGGCCTGCGCGCGCGCATTTCCGGCGCCCGACAACTCCAGCGGCAGCATGACGTTCTCGAGCGCGGTCAGGTTGCCCATGAGCTGGAAGCTTTGGAACACAAAGCCGACCTTCTGGGCGCGCAGGGCCGCCCGATCATCCTCACTGAGAGCGAACAGGTCCTGCCCGGCCAGCTTGACCGTGCCTTCGGTGGGCGTGTCCAGCCCCGCGATGATGGACAGCAAGGTGCTTTTTCCCGAGCCCGAAGCGCCGACAATGGCGGCGGTTTCGCGCGCGGCGAGCGCGAAGTCAATATCGCGCAAAATGGCCAATGTGCCGGTGGAGTCGGTGACCGACTTGAAAACATGCTCCACGGAAATAATTGAAGAAGCCTGAGGCTTTGCAGCCGCTCCGGCAAGGCCGGGCGCTGTGGAGTCCATGGAAGCTCCACTCATGCCATTCACCGCGGGTTCAAACATGTCAGCCTTGTCAAAAACTATGAAATCCGACTTTACCAAGCTTGCCGCTCAAACAGTAGCACGCCTGGCAAAGCCCCTCGCCGCGCTGTTCTCGGCGGCACTGCTGGGAACAGTCCCGGTCGCCTGGGCACAAACGCCCGCCCATGCCGCCCTGGGTGACACCGTGCTGGTTGTGGGCGACTCCCTGAGCGCCGAATACGGCCTCAAACGCGGCACGGGCTGGGTGCCGCTGCTGGAAAAGCAGCTTGCCAGCGAAAAAAAGAGCGCCAGTGTGGTCAACGCCAGCATCAGCGGCGACACCACCTCGGGCGGCCGCTCCCGCCTGCCGGCCCTGCTGGCCCAGCACAAGCCCACCGTGGTGGTCATAGAACTGGGCGGCAACGACGCCCTGCGCGGCCTGCCACTGGACATGACGGAACAAAACCTCAGCGCCATGACGCAGGCCGCCAAAAAAACCGGCGCGCGGGTGCTACTGGTCGGCATGCAGGTGCCGCCCAACTACGGCAGCGCCTACGCGGCGACTTTTTCGGGGCTGTTCGCCAAGATCGCCAAGGCGGAAAAAGTGGCGCTGGTGCCGTTTTTCCTCAAGGGCGTCGCTGACGCCGCCGACCCGGTGGCCGCCTTCCAGGCCGACCGCATCCACCCCAACGAACAGTCGCAGCCCCGCATGCTGGCCAATGTGTGGCCTGAACTCAAGAAACTGCTCAAGTGAGCCTGGACCGCATTTCCGCCGAGGAAGCGCTGGCCAGCCTGGGCCGGTACTCCAACATCATCGACGCCCGCAGCGAGGGTGAATACGCCGAAGACCACCTGCCCGGCGCGCTGAACTGGCCCAGCCTGCACGACGAGGAACGCAAAATCGTCGGCACAAAATACAAGCAGATCAGCCAGTTCGAGGCCAAAAAGCTGGGTGCGGCGCTGGTGGCTAAAAACATCGCAGAACACATTCAGCGCGAGGTGCTCGAAAAACCCCGCGAGTGGCAGCCGCTCATCTACTGCTGGCGCGGCGGCAAGCGCAGCGGCTCGCTGGCGCTGGTGCTGGAGCAGATCGGCTTTCGGGTCACGCTGGTCGACGGCGGCTACAAGGCCTTCAGGGCGGCGCTGGTGGCCGACCTGCCGCGACTGGCGGCGCGTTTTCACTACCGCGTGGTGTGCGGCCCCACCGGCTCGGGCAAGACCCGGCTGCTGCAGGCACTGGCGGCCGAAGGCGCGCAAGTGCTGGACCTGGAGGCGCTGGCCAGGCACCGCAGTTCGGTGCTGGGCGCGATTCCCGGCCTCGAGCAGCCCAGCCAGAAGGCCTTTGACAGTGCTATCTGGTCCGTCCTGCGCGGCTTCGACCCGGCCAGGCCGGTCTACGTGGAAAGCGAAAGTAAAAAGGTCGGCAATGTGGCGGTGCCCGAAGGCCTGATAGCCACCATGCGGGCCAGCCCCTGCCTGGACCTGCGCCTGCCCGAGGACGAGCGCGTGGCGCTACTCCTCGAGGACTACGACTTCTTCGTGACGGACACCGCGTTTTTCTGCGAGCGACTGGGCGCCTTGACCGAGGTACGCGGCAAGGCCACGGTGCAGGACTGGCAGGCCCGCGCGCGCGCCGACGATTCCGCCTCGGTGGTGCGCGAGCTGCTCACCCTGCATTACGACCCGGGCTATGCGCGCTCCATGGAACGCAATTTCAGCCAGTACCCCCAAGCCACAGCGATCAGCGCATCGGATCGGTCGAAACAAACCATGGCGGGGCTGGCCCAGGCGATTCTTGAGGAGGAGAAAACACGATGAAAAAAATCCTAGCAGTCCTTAGTACGGCTCTTGTCGGGCTGGCCGCCTATCTGTGCCTGTGGCCGGTCCCCATCGCGCCGCAAAGCTGGGAAGCGCCCACGGCGCCCGGCTACACCGGCCCTTTCGCAACCAACAACAAGCTCGCCGACCTGAAAACCATCCCGCTGGGGGCAGAGGAAGGCCCCGAGCACTTGGTGGTCGCCCGCGACGGAAAACTCTACGCCGCAGTGGCCAGTGGTGCCATCCTGCGCATGAATCCGGACGGTAGCAGCCAGGAAGTGGTGGTCAATACCGGCGGCCGCGTGCTGGGCTTTGACTTCGACGCCGCCGGCAACCTGATCGCCGCCGATGCCTTCAGGGGCTTGCTGTCGATTTCGCCAGACAAGAAAGTCACGGTGCTGGCCGACAAGGCCGGAGGCAGCCCGATTCTCTATGCCAATGCAGTGGTGGTCGCCCGCAACGGCAAGGTGTATTTCAGCGACGCATCCACCCGCTTTGGAGCCCGCGAATGGGGCGGCACCTTTGAGGCCAGCATCCTCGACATCCTGGAGCAGTCAGCCACAGGCCGAGTGATTGAATACGATCCTGCGACGAAGACTACGCGCATCGTGGCAAAAGGCCTGAGCTTCGCCAACGGCGTTGCCCTGAGCCAGGACGAGCGCTCGCTTTTTGTGGCCGAAACCGGCCAATACCGCATCTGGAAACTGCCGCTGGATGCGCGGGAACAGGACGTCGGCCAGGCCGGTGCCGGCCTCAAGCCGCTTTTTGACAACCTGCCGGGCTACCCGGACAACTTGATGCGCGGCCTGGACGGCAAGGTCTGGGTAGGCTTGGTCAAGCCGCGCAATCCGAAAATTGACGGGATGGCCGGCAAGCCCTTTATGCGCAAGCTCACGCTTCGCCTGCCACGTGCCCTGTGGCCCATTCCCAAGGCTTACGGCCACGTGGTGGCGTTCGCGGAAGATGGAAAAGTGGTGGCCGACCTGCAGGACCCTGCGGGCGCCTACCCGGAAACAACCGCCGTAACGGAGACGGCGGACAGGCTGTATGTGCAGAGCCTGCATGCCAGGGGACTGGGCTGGTTGCCTAAATAAGCTGAACCGGTCCCAGCAATGAAAAACCCGGCAACACGCTGCGTGTGCCGGGTTTCGAGGTTCGAGGTTCGAGGTGGATGAGAAGCAGCCGCCGTTTACGCTTGTCCTCAAAGAGCCCAAAACTGGGAGCTTGAAACTCAGGGAGCCGGGTCGGCGGGTGGCACGCCAGCCGGCGCATTGCCGTCGGCGGGCGGTGCGTCGCTCCCATCATCAGCCTGGTCATCATGCTTGCCCTCCGCCTTGCGTTTGAGCTTTTCTTCTTTTTTGCGTTTCTTCGCAAGCTCTTTCTGGCGCTTTTCGTAAGAGTAATTGGGAGTTGCCACGGCGTGCTTTCGTGAATAGGTAGGCCTTACTGTACTGCATTGCAAAAGAGGTTTTAAGGCTCTTGAGGCTCACAAGCTTTCCCTGTAAAGGGCGGGCACGCCTCTTACATGGCTTTTTCCAGCGCCTGGGCGATATCGGCCTGCAGGTCAGCTACGGCCTCCAGGCCCACGGAAAAGCGTACCAGCCCGCCTTTGTGGGGCCATGGCGTGGTGCGCAGGGCTGGAATGTCATATGGAGCGCACAAGCTCATGGGACCGGCCCAGCTGTAACCCAGTTTGAAAAGTTTCAGGCTGTCACAAAACCGGTCCACCCGCGCCTGGGTGAATTCCGGCTTGAAGACGGCGCTCATCAGGCAGGCAGCGCCCTTGCAGTCGCGTTTCCACACATCGTGGCCGGGCGAGCCGGGCAAAGCTGGGTGCAGCACAGTCGCGATCTGCGGCTGACCTGCCAGCCAGCCGGCCAGCTCCCGCGTGGCGGCATCCTGGGCGGCATAACGCAGGGCCATGCTGTTCAGGCCGCGCAGCACGAGTTCGGCATCGTTGCCGCCTACGCCGTAGCCGACGCGCATATGGCAAAAGTGCACCAGGTGGTGCAATGCTTCGTCGCGCGTGACCACGGAGCCCATCAGCACATCGGCGCCGCCGCTGGGATACTTGGTCAACGCCTGGACCGAGATGTCCAGGCCGAGATCGAAGGCGTTGAAGGCCAGGCCGGCGCCCCAGGTGTTGTCGAGCGCGGTCACGATGCCCGCGGGGTGGGCATTCTTGTGCGTCTTGACGACCGCGACCAGGGCCGGCATGTCGGGGAATTCCAGCGTGATGGAGCCCGGCGCCTCTATCCACACCAACCGGGTTTTCGGGCCCAGCTTGGCGGCCAGGTCGGCCGGGTTCATCGCGTCGTAAAACCGGTGGGTGATGCCCCAGGCGGCCAGCTCGCCCTGCGCGAAGGTCTTGTTCGGCCCGTAGGCGTTGTCGGGGATCAGGAGCTCGTCGCCGGCCTTGAGCAGCGCCATGCCAACCAGCACCACCGCCGCCAGGCCGCTGGGCACCAGCGTGCAATGCTTGCCGCCTTCGAGCGTGGCGATGCGCTCTTCCAGCGTGAAGGTGGTCGGCGTGCCGTGCAGGCCGTAGGTGTAGCCGGTCTTGTGTTTCCAGTCGCGGCTGCGCAGCGCGGCGACGGTGGGAAAGGCGATGGTGGAAGCCTTGTAAACCCCGGGCGGGATGGCATCAAACCCGGCAGGCGGCTTGTAGGGATGGTGGATCAGGGTGGTGGATGTTTCACTCATCCACAGATGTTAACTTGCCCCCACACTTTTCACTTCGTGTAATGCGCTGCCCCCGAGGAGGCGCCGCGCCTGCGGCCCCTGCTGGAATAGAAGCAGCCCACTTGCTGAATGCAAGAAAAACGTGCGGGCTTAAATTAAATCTTCCATTTCGCCATCAATTGGGCTGGTGAGAGGGAGTCATAGCCTTCAAACGGCTGGTGAATCCAGGGATTGGTGGGCAGCAGCTCGACTGAGTAGTCGGGCTCGAAGGTGGAAACACCTTTGGTCCAGATCACGGCGCTTCGCAACTCGGTGATGGGTTTGTAGTTGTTCTTGAGCTGGTGGATCACGGCGTTGAGGGTGTGGCCGGTGTCGGCCAGGTCGTCGACCAGCAACACCTTGCCGGCGATCTCACCCTTGGGCGTGGTGATGAAGCGGGCGATGTCCAGGTTGCCCTGGGTCATGCCGGCATCGGCGCGGTAGGAACTGGTGGACATGATGGCCAGCGGCTTGTCGAAGATGCGCGACAGGATGTCGCCGGGGCGCATGCCGCCGCGGGCCAGGCACAGGATGGTGTCGAACTGCCAGCCGGACTGGTGGATCTTGATCGCCAGTTTCTCAATCAGGTTGTGGTACTCGTCGTAGCTCACATAGAGATGCTTGCCGTCTTCTGTCAACATGTGTGCGCTCCTGATGTATTCGCTGCCTGCACCCGTTTCAGGGGCGGCAGGCTGTTTGGCTAAAGCTGTGGCGGGTATCCGCTTAAACCGCGGCGTAAGGGTTGCGCAGCAGGATGGTGTGGTCACGGTCCGGGCTGGTGGAGATCATGTCGATGGGCACACCGGTGACTTCCTCAATGCGGTGCAGGTATTTTTGCGCGGCCGCGGGCAGCTTGTCGTACTCGGTGACGCCGACCGTGCTTTCGCTCCAGCCCGGCATGGTTTCGTAAATCGGCTTGCAGCGGGCGATGTCCTCAGCACCCATGGGCAGGATGTCCGTGATGTGGCCGTCGAGCTCGTAGCCGGTGCACAGCTTGAGCTCGTCGATGCCGTCGAGCACGTCGAGCTTGGTAATGCACAGGCCCGACAAGCCGTTGACCTGGGCCGAACGCTTGAGCAGCGCGGCGTCAAACCAGCCGCAGCGGCGGCTGCGCCCGGTGGTCACGCCTTTTTCGGCGCCCACGGTGCTCAGGTGGTAGCCCACGGTGCCGGGCTTTTCCCAGTCGAGTTCGGTCGGGAAAGGCCCGCCGCCCACACGGGTGCAATAGGCCTTGGTGATGCCCAGGATGTAATGCAGCATGCCCGGGCCGACGCCGGCGCCGGCGGCTGCATTGCCGGCCACGCAGTTGCTGGAGGTGACATAAGGATAGGTGCCGTGGTCGACGTCGAGCAAAGTGCCCTGCGCGCCTTCAAACAGCAGGTTGGCGCCATCGCGGTGTGCGTCGTTGAGTTCGCGCGAGACGTCGGCCATCATGGGCTTGAGCAGTTCGGCGTGGCGCATGGCTTCGGCATACACGGTGTCGAAGTCGATGGCCGGCGCATGCAGATAGCCGGTCAGCACGAAGTTGTGCAACTCCAGCAACTCGCGCAGCTTGGCGGCGAAACGGTCGGGGTATTTGAGGTCCTGCACGCGCAGCGCGCGGCGGGCGATTTTGTCCTCATAGGCGGGGCCAATGCCGCGGCCGGTGGTGCCGATCTTGGTGGTGCCGCCCTTCTCGCGATAGGCTTCGCGCGCGATGTCGAGCGCGGCGTGGAAAGGCAGGATCAACGGGCAGGCCTCGCTGATGCGCAGGCGTGAACGCACTTCGACGCCGGCTTTTTCCAGGCCTTCGATTTCCTCAAACAGCTTGGCGGCCGATAGCACCACGCCGTTGCCGATATAGCACTTCACGCCGGGGCGCATGATGCCGCTGGGGATGAGGTGCAGCGCCGTCTTCACGCCGTTGATGACCAGCGTATGGCCGGCGTTGTGGCCGCCCTGGAAGCGCACCACACCTTGCGACATTTCGGTGAGCCAGTCAACCAGCTTGCCCTTGCCTTCGTCGCCCCACTGGGTGCCCACGACCACGACATTGCGGCCCGCGTCTGCGGTTTGTTTGTTTGTCATTTCAACTCTCGTTAAGGTGTGTTGGGATCAAGCCGGACGCAAGGCACGGGGCCTCACGCGGCTTTCTTCAGGGGCTGGACCACCCATTGACCGGCCGCATGGGCCAGTTCGCGGTCGCAATCGAATTCATTGACTTCATGTTCGTGGCCGGGCAGCACGCAGGCCACGGTTTCGCCGCCGGCGCGCAGGCCGGCGATGGCCGCGCGCAGGCCCGCGTCTTCGCTCCAGGGCGCGCGTATGGCGGCCTTCAGGGGCCTCGGCGGCAGCACGCTGACGAGCTCCTTCAGGTCCAGGCTGAAGCCGGCCGCCGGGCGATTGCGGCCGAACACGGCGCCGACTTCGTCATAGCGGCCGCCCCGCGCCAGTTCTGCGCCCTGCCCGTAGATGGCAAAACGCGTGCCGCTGTAATAGGCATAGCCGCGCAAGTCGGCCAGGTCGAAGCTGACCTTGACCTCACCCTTTTCACCGCGGGTGTGGGCCGCCAGCCACTGGAGGTTTTGCAGTGCGGCTTTCAGGCCCGTCGAGGGCGGCAGGACTTTCTCGGCCTCGGCCAGGACTTTTTCGTCGCCGTAGAGCTGCAGCAGCGCCTTGAGGCCCTGGCGCGCTTCGCTGGAAATGCCGTCCTTGAGGCTGGCCGTGAGGCTGTCGAGTTCGCTCGCGTCCTTGGCGGCCAGTGCGGTGTGGATCTGCGCCAGTGTTTTGCCGCTGACGGTCGCGCCGGCCAGCAAGCTGTTGACGATACGCACGTCAGCCATGTCGACGCTCAATGCGGTGACGCCGGCGGCTTTGAGGCCCTCAAGCGCAAGCTGCTGGGCTTCGAGGTCGGCCTCCAGGCCGGCATGGCCGTAGATTTCAGCGCCGAACTGCAGCGGCTCGCGGGTGGCGTGGGGGCGGTCGGCGCGGGTATGCAGCACCGGACCGCAGTAACAGAGACGAGCCACGCCGCTGCGGTTGAGCAGATGGGCATCGATACGGGCAACCTGGGGGGTGGTGTCGGCGCGCAAGCCCAGGGTACGGCCCGAAAGCTGGTCGACCAGTTTGAAAGTTTGGAGGTCCAGGGCCTCGCCGGTGCCGGTCAGCAGCGACTCGAGGTGCTCGAGCAGCGGCGGCATGACGAGTTCATAGCCGTAGCTGCGGGCGGTGTCCAGGAACAGGCGGCGCAGCTCTTCGATGTGGCGCGCCTCGGAGGGCAAGACATCGGCAATTTGATCGGGCAATTGCCATGATGACGACCAGGCGGGCATTGTGATTTTCGTGGGCTGTTAAAAACAGCATTTTACCGGGCTTGGGACCGCTTTTTGGCTTGCGGGAGGCTGATAAGGCCCCCGGAGCGAAATAGTGCCTGGGCGGTGGAGGCGATTCAGGCCAGCACGGCCAACAGGATCAACCCCAATGCGATGCTGCACAGCCCGAAGAAGCGGATCTGCCCATCGCCCAGCGTGAGGATCTGCTCGAACATGCGGCGCCAGCCGCCGGGAGAGATGAAAGGCAACAGGCCCTCGATGACCAGCATCAGGGCCAGCGCCAGCCAGAAGGTGTTGCCGTCCACGCGGCTTATTTTTTGGCGGGCGCGGCGCTGCCGGTGCCGGGGCCCCGCATCGCCTTGAAGAAGTCTGAGGATGGATCCAGCACCATCACGTCGCTTTTCTTGCTAAAGCTGGCCTTGTAGGCATCGAGGCTGCGGTAGAACTGGGCGAACTGCGGGTCGCGGCCGAAAGACTCGGCATAGGTGCGGGCGGCTTCGGCATCGCCCTCGCCTTTGACCTTTTGCGCATCGCGGTAAGCATTGGCGATGGTCACCTCGCGCTGGCGGTCGGCATCGGCGCGGATTTTTTCGCCTTCGGCCTGGCCGGTGGAACGCAGTTCATTGGCCACGCGCTGGCGCTCGGCCACCATGCGCTTGTAGACTGAATCGGTAATGGCCTCCACATAGTCCACACGCGTGATGCGCACGTCGACCACGTCCACGCCCCAGGGCTGGGCGCCCTGCACGGCCTGCAGCACTTCACGCTTGACGTCGGCCATCAGTGCTTCGCGCTTGAGCGAGAGCAGGTCCTTGACGGTGCGCTTGTTGATCTCTTCCTGGAAGGCGTTGCGAACCACGCGGCTGAGCTGGTTGGCGCCGGCTTTTTCGTCCAGGCCGACATTGCGGATGTAGTCGCTGGGCTGGGTGATGCGCCAGCGCACATACCAGTCGATCACGACGCGCTGCTTTTCGGCCGTCAGCATGGGCTCAGCGTCGACGCTGTCGAGCACCAGCAGGCGCTTGTCGATGTAGGAAACGTTCTGGAAAGGCGGCGGCATCTTGAAATGCAGGCCGGGCTCGGTGACCACGTCCTTGATCTGGCCCAGGGCATAGACCACACCGAACTGGCGCTGGTCGACCACGAACAGCGTGGAACTGAGCAAGGCCAGGAGCACCAGCAGCGAGGAAACAATAAATCCAACTCTATTCACGATCGTTTTCCTTAGCGAGTTTCACGGTCGCGCGAGCGGGCGGAATCGCGCGAACGGGCATCCAGGGGTGGCAGGCTGGAGGTGGGCGCGGCGGGCACCGTGGAGGGCGAAGCCGAGCCGGGGATCGGCGGGGTGTCGCCTGAGACAGCGGCGTCGCCCTGGGACGTCATCTGCATGATCTTGTCCAGCGGCAGGTACAGCAGGTTGCTGCCCTGGCGCGATTCGACCAGCACCTTGGTGACGTTGGTATACACCTGCTGCATCGCGTCGGTGTACATGCGGTCGCGCGTGACCTGGGGCGCTTTCTGGTACTCAGCCAACACCGATCGGAAACGCTGCGCGTCACCCTGGGCCTGCGCCACGATCTTGGCCTTGTAGGCTTCGGACTCTTCCTTCAGGCGCGAGGCGGAACCCACCGCACGCGGGATCACGTTGTTGGCATAGGCCTGGGCTTCATTCTTGGTGCGTTCGCGCTCCTGCCCGGCCTTGAGCACGTCGTCGAAAGCCGACTGCACCTGCTCGGGCGGGCGCACACCGCTTTGCTGCAGGTTGATGCCGACGACTTCAACACCGACCTTGTAGCGGTCCAGGATGGTCTGCATCAGGGTGCGCACGCGCGGCCCGATCTGGTCGCGTTCGTCGGCGAGCGCCGAGTCCATTTTCATCTTGCCGACAACTTCGCGCACGGCGGTCTCGGCGGCCTGCACTACCGCAGCGGCCGGGTCCTTGCTTTCAAACAGGTAGGCGCGGGCGTTGTTCAGGCGGTATTGCACGGCGAATTTAATCTCGACGATGTTTTCGTCCTCGGTCAGCATGGCCGAGTCGCGCAGGCCCGTGGCCTTGATGATGACGTCGCGGCCGACGTCCACCGAGCGGATCTGCGTGACCACGACGATCTCATGGCGCTGAACGGGGTATGGCAGGCGCCAGTTGAAACCCGCACCCACGGTGGAGTGGTATTTGCCGAACTGGGTGATGACGGCCTGCTGGCCTTCCTGGACGATGAAGAAGCCGGTGCCCAGCCAGATCAGCACGGCAACGCTGGCGATCAGGCCGACGCCGATGCCGGCGCTTTTCATGTCGGGCTGGAAGCCGCCGTTATTTCCGCCGCCGTTGCCGCGGCCGAAACCGCCGCGGTTGGGGTTGTTGTTTTTGCCGCCGCCGAAAAGCCCGCCGAGCTTGCGGTTGAAGTCGCGCCAGAGTTCGTCGAGGTCGGGCGGACCCTGGTTGGGGCCCTGCCCTTGCGGACGGCTGGGGGGACGCTGCGGCTGCTTGTCGTCCCGGGGCGCCTCCGGTTTGCTGTCGTCGGACGAGGCTTTGTCTTCGTCCCGGCCCCAGCGCGGATCATTGAGGTTGAACATGCCTTGGGCGCGTTGCCTGAGCCGGCCCGGCAAGGTCGTCAAAGTCTGCAGCACGGGGTTCAGATTCATGGGATCAAACTCACTTTTTTTCGTTACACCGACATTGTGCCTAATGAAACTGCCCTGTCAGGCAAGGTCCTCGGCCGCCAAGGGGATTTCCTCTGCCGGCAACGCCGCCGCGTGGCTGGCCAGCAAGGCGCGCAAAAGCGGCAGGCCCTCGCCGGTCCGGGCGCTCACGAACACCCGTTCAGCATTGCGGCTGGAGCTCTCGAATGCGTCCCGGAGTTCAAACATGTCCTGCAGCTGCAGGGGCATGTTGTCCTTTTCAATGGCGTCCAGCTTGTTGAAGACAAGTATTTGCGGCACGTCGGCCGCGCCGATCTCTGAAAGCACGCGCTGCACCTGCTCGATCTGCTCCAGGTAGTCGGGATTGGCGCCATCCACCACATGCAGCAGCAGGTCGGCGTCGGCCGCCTCCTGCAGGGTCGCGGCGAAGGCGTCTATCAGGCCGTGCGGCAGGTCGCGGATGAAACCTACGGTATCTGACAGTGAGACCGAGCGCCCGGCGTCGCCCAGGTAGAGCTGGCGCGTAGTGGTGTCGAGTGTGGCGAACAACTGGTCGGCGGCATAGGCGCGCGCCTTGACCAGCGCATTGAAGAGCGTGGACTTGCCGGCGTTGGTGTAACCCACCAGGGAAATCGTGAAGGAATTACGGCGCTCGCGCTGCTTGCGCTGGGTTTGCCGCTGCTTCTTGACCTTGGAGAGACGCTCCTTGGTGCGCTTGATGGCGTCACCAATCATGCGTTTGTCGAGCTCGATCTGCTTTTCACCCGGTCCGCCGCGCACGCCTGCACCGCCGGTCTGCCGTTCCAGGTGGGACCATCGGCGCACCAGGCGCGTGGACATGTATTGCAGCCGGGCCAACTCAACCTGCAGCTTGCCCTCGTGGCTGCGGGCGCGCTGGGCGAAAATTTCGAGAATCAGCAGCGTGCGGTCATTGACCGGCATGTCGAGGTGGCGCTCTAGGTTGCGCTGCTGCGCGGGGCTCAGGGACTGGTCGAAAAGGACCTCGGTGGCGCCGGTGTCCAGCGCCAGGAGTTTGATTTCGTCGGCCTTGCCGCTGCCGATGAAGAGCGCGGCGTCAGGCGCCCTGCGTTTGCAGCTGACGCGCGCGACCGGCTGCAGGCCCGCTGTTTGCGCGAGCAAACCCAGTTCCTGCAGATCGGCATCAAAATTCGGGAGCCCAAGATCAACCCCCACCAGAAGCACGAGGGGTTTGGCGCTCACCGGAGCAACGGACGAACTCAGCTGGCGGGGCTTTCTTCAGACTCGTTGGTCGCGAAGTTCACGGCGCGGCCCGGAACGATGGTGGAAATCGCGTGTTTGTAGACCATTTGGGTCACAGTGTTGCGAAGCAGAACCACATACTGATCGAAGGATTCGATCTGGCCCTGCAATTTGATCCCGTTGACGAGATAGATGGATACAGGAACATGCTCGCGACGCAAGGTGTTGAGAAATGGGTCCTGCAGGAGCTGGCCTTTGTTATTGCTCACGATATTTTCCGTGTTCAAAAGTTAATAGAACCTGACCTTACCACAGGGCGTCGGCCGGGTCATGTAGTCCTAGGCCGATTCCTTGTCCTTGAAGGGGTTGTGGGAGCTTTTCATCTGGATGCGCAACGGAGTACCGACCAGGTCGAACTCCTTGCGAAAGCGCCCTTCAAGGTAGCGTTTATAGGATTCGGTGACGTGCTCCAGCGAGTTGCCGTGGATGATGATGATGGGCGGGTTCATACCGCCCTGGTGGGCATAACGCAGCTTGGGACGGAACACGCCCGAGCGCTGGGGCTGCTGGAACTGCACCGCCTCGAGCAACAACCGGGTCAGCACCGGCGTGGACATCTTGCGGTTGGCGGAGGCATGGGCCTGCACAATGGACTTCCAGACCGGGCCCAGGCCTTGGCGCTTGATGGCCGAAATCGCGTGGATGGAGGCGAACTTGAGAAAACCCAGCCGGGTTTCGATGGAGCGCTCCAGCAGCTCTCGCTGGTAAGAGTCCACTGCATCCGACTTGTTGACGGCCAGGACCACGGAGCGGCCGCTTTCCAGGATGTAGCCGGCGATGTGGGCATCCTGGTCGGTCACGCCCTGGGTGGCGTCCAGCAACAGCAGCACCACATTGGCGTTTTCGATGGCCTGCAGGGTCTTGACGACGGAAAATTTCTCGATCGCCTCGAACACCTTGCCTTTGCGGCGCAGGCCGGCGGTGTCTATGAGTTCAAACTTCTGCCCGGCTCGCTCGAATGGCACCGAAATGGTGTCCCGGGTCGTACCCGGCAGGTCGAAGGCCACCAGGCGCTCTTCACCCAGCCAAGTGTTGATCAGCGTGGATTTCCCCACGTTGGGGCGCCCCGCCACGGCTAGGCGAATAACGGAAGGGTCTTGCGGCTCAGGCTCTTCTTCCGGGTCCGGCAGGTTCAGCGGCGCGAGCGCCGTATCGACAAGCGTGCGCATGCCCTGGCCGTGCGAGGCCGAAACCGGCAGCACCTCACCCAGGCCCAGCTCGAAGAACTCGGACATCTGCACGCCTTCGGTCATGCCTTCGGCCTTGTTGGCCGTCAGCACCGTCGGTTTGCCCAGCTTGCGCAAGTATTTGGCGATATCGTGGTCCTGCGCGCTGATGCCGGCACGGGCATCGACCACAAACACCACCACATCGGCCTCGGCGACCGCCTGCCGGGTCTGCTTGGCCATTTCCTTGTAGATGCCGGAAGCCGCGTCAGGCTCGAAGCCGCCGGTATCAATCACGATGTACTCGTGGGGGCCCAGCTTGCCGTTACCGTAATGACGATCCCGCGTCAGGCCGGCGAAGTCGGCCACGATCGCATCCCGCGTCTTGGTCAGCCGGTTGAAAAGCGTCGACTTGCCCACGTTGGGGCGGCCGACTAGCGCAATGACAGGTTTCATCAATCAGTTTCTGGCGGGGCCGCAAGGCCCTTTATTGGGGCTGGAAGCCGTAAACGCCGCCGCCCTGGGTCACGGCAACCAGCGTATTGCCTACCAGCACGGGGGTGGCGGCGATGGCGGTGCCGTCGGTGGGCAGGCGGTTGAGCAGGGAACCGTCTTCACGCGACAGCAGGTGCAGGTAACCGGTGAAGTCGCCGGTGGCGATGGAACGCCCCACCACCAGCGGCGCGGTCAGGCCGCGGTAACGCAGGCGGTCCGTGGTCCAGGCGCGCTCGCCATCGGTGCGGCGCCAGGCGATAACGTTACCATCGGCCTCAGTACCGAACACAAATCGGTCGTCGCCGTCCAGGCCCTGCACGCCATTGGCGGGTTTGCTCCAGAGCAGGTTGCCGCGCGCAGCGTTGACGCAGCCGACGCTGGCCTGGAAGGCTCGCGCGCAAACGACGTCACCCTGCCGGCTGACGTGCCCGACCAGGTCGACCAGTCGCTCCACGTCATTGATGCCGCGCGGCGTCGCGATCGGGGCTTCCCAGCGGATGCTGCCGGTGGAAGGATTCAGGCCTGCCAGGCGGCCGGCCAGGCCCACCACCAGGGTGTCGCCGACGGCCAGCATCACGCCGGACTGGCGCAGGATCAAAGGTTCATTGGGGCGCTGCTGGGTCCAGAGCTTGCGGCCGGTCTGTCCGTCAAAAGCATTGACCGACCGGTCGGCCGCCAGGACAAACACTCGCGCACCAGCCACAAACGGTGCCGTAAAAGCCTGGGCGCCCAGCTTCTGGCGCCAGAGTTCGCGGCCGTCCTGCATGGCGACAACTTCATTGGCCTTGGTGACTACGGCAACAACTTTGCCGTCGTTACCGGCACCCGCTGCCAGCGGTGTATTGAGCGCAAGCCGCCAGAAATCGCGGCCCGTCTGGGCGTCCAGCAGGGCCACAGTGCCATCGCCGCTGGCCACCGCCACGCTGGTACCGGAAACACCGGTGTCCAGCGGGAAGTTCACCTGTCCGACGCGCGTGGCCCAGGCCTGGCGGACCTGTACCAGGGCCGTCACCGGCTGAAGTTCAGCGGGCTGGGGCTTGGCAGGGCCGCTGCCGAACATCGAACACCCACCCAATGCGGCGAGCAACACGATGAGGGCCGGCACTCGCGTGGCGTAGGACAGGGGCCTGAAAGACGAACGGATCATTTCTTCACCTCGGAATTCGATGCTTCGGTTGCGGATTTGGCCTGAGCGGCCGGGTCTACGCCCAGCGCATTGAGCTTGACTTCGACGAGGCGGCGGTATTCGGCGCGCTCGTCGAGTTCCTTGTAGGCTTTCTCATATTCCGCCTTGGCCTCGGCCTTTTTGCCCTGAGCGGCGAAGATGTCGCCGCGGCGGTCGGCGGCAAGCGCCATGAACCCCTTGGGGAAGCTGCTACCCGAAACCTGCTGGAGCGCCTCGTCGTAGGCCTTCTTCTCGAGCAACAGGCCCGCCAGGCGCAGACGCGCGATGGCCTGGTAACCCTCGTCGGAGGCTTTTTCGGCAACCCAGTTCAGGGCGGCACGCGAAGCGTCGACATTGCCCTTGTCATAGTAGGCCCGGGCGGCCAGCAAGCCAGCCTGCTGGGCATAGGCGGTTCCGCTGAAACGCTCTTTCATGTCGGCCAGGGAGCGGTCAATTCGGGCGACGTCGCCCGATTGCACGGAACGCTCGACTTCTTCATACATGACCGCGGCCTGCGCCGCCTGGTTGCGCTGCCAGTACTGGTAACCGTTCCAGGCCGCGAAGGCGCCCAGCACGACAATCAGCCCCCAGGTGATCATGTCACCGTACTGTTTCCAGAAGTGCTTGAGCTGGTCAAGCTGTTCCTGTTCTTCCAAATCGAGGTGTTTTGCCATAAAAGTCTTCTTGTTCTGCCCGGTGACGGCGCGGATTGAGTTGGGAGTGATTGTAGAGGCCTGGGACAGGCGCCCCGCCGGGCGCCACCGGGTGGTTCAGCCGCGCAGGGTCTGGGCCCAGGCCGCGATATCGTCCAGCGGCTGGAGCGCCTGGGCTTGCAGCGCCTGGTCTTTTTCACCGCGCAGGTGTTTGACCGCGACACGGCCCTGGGCGAGTTCATCGTCGCCAAAAATCAGCGCAAACCGCGCGCCGCTGCCGTCGGCTTTCTTGAACTGGGATTTCATGCTGCCCATGCCTTCGGCCGTGCCGCCGTGCATCTGCACCTTGATGCCGGCGCCGCGCAGCGCTTCGCAGGCGGCCATGGCGACGGGCAAGGCCTTGGCCGACGGCAGGATGGCGTAGGCGTCGGGGGCGTTTTCGGGCGGCAGCACGCCGACCGCTTCCAGCAACAGCAGCATGCGCTCCACGCCCATGCCCCACCCGACCGCCGGTGTCGGTTTGCCGCCGAGCTGCTCGAAGAGGCCGTCGTAACGCCCTCCTCCGCAGACCGTGCCCTGCGAGCCAAGTTTGTCCGTGATCCATTCGAACACGGTCAGGTTGTAGTAGTCCATGCCGCGCACCAGGCGCGGGTTGATGCGGTAGGCCAGACCCACGGCGTCGAGCGCGGCGCGCACCGCGTTCAGGTGCGCAAGGGATGCCTCGCCGAGGAAGTCCATCAGCTGTGGCGCCGCTTCGACGATGGCCTGCATGGCGGGATTCTTGGTGTCCAGGATGCGCAGCGGGTTGCTGTGCAGCCGGCGCCTGGCGTCTTCGTCCAGCACGTCGGCGTGTGCCTCGAAGTGCGCAATCAGCGCGGCGCGGTGCGCCATGCGCTCGCCGGGCTGGCCCAGGCTGTTGAGTTCGAGCCGCACATGTTCCATGGGAATACCCAGATCGCGCAGCAGCGCCCGGCACATCAGGATCTGCTCGGCGTCCACGTCGGGGCCGGCAAAGCCCAAGGCTTCGACGTCGATCTGGTGGAACTGGCGGTAGCGCCCCTTCTGCGGCCGTTCGTGGCGAAACAGCGTCACCGCCGACCAGACCCGCATGGGTCCGTTGTACAGCGCGTTGTGCTCGACCATAGCGCGCACGATGCCGGCGGTGGCCTCGGGGCGTAGCGTGAGTCTGTCGCCGTTCATCGAATCGACGAAGGAGTACATCTCTTTTTCGACAATGTCGGTGACCTCCCCGAGGCCCCGCACGAACAACGCCGTCGGCTCGACGATGGGTGTGCGCACGTTGGCGTAGGCATAGCGCGCCATCAGCGCGCGCACCTTGGCCTCAAACCACTCCCAGCGCGCCGATTCGGGCGGCAGGATGTCGTTCATGCCTTTGACGGCCAGGAGTTTTTCCGTCTTCGCCAAAGCGGGCTTCTCCGCCGTAGCGGCAACTGTTTTTTCAGCCATGGGTATTACGCGGTTTCGGCGACGGCGTGCGTGCCAAACCGTTTTTCTATGTAGTTTTCAACGATGACCTGGAACTCCCGCGCGATGTTGTCCCCGCGCAGTGTCAGCTTTTTCTCGCCGTCGATGAACACCGGCGCGGCCGGAGCCTCACCGGAGCCCGGCAGGCTGATGCCGATGTCGGCGTGCTTGCTCTCGCCCGGGCCGTTGACGATGCAGCCCATCACGGCCACCTTGAGCCCTTCAACGCCGGGGTATTGCTTGCGCCAGACAGGCATCTGGGCGCGCAGGAAGTCGTCAATCTGCTTGGCCAATTCCTGGAAGGTGGTGCTGGTGGTGCGGCCGCATCCGGGGCAAGCCGTGACGCTGGGCACAAAGGTGCGCAGACCCAGCGCCTGGAGGATTTCGGAGGCAATCACGACCTCCTGGGTACGGGCCTCGCCAGGCTGGGGCGTCAGTGAAACGCGAATGGTGTCACCCACACCCTCCTGCAGCAAGATCGACAGCGCCGTGGCCGAAGCCACCGTGCCTTTGGTGCCCATGCCGGCTTCAGTCAAACCCAGGTGGAGCGAATGGTCCGTGCGCCGCGCAAGTTCACGGTACACCGAGATCAGGTCCTGAACCCCGCTGACCTTGCAGGACAGGATGATCTGGTTGCGGGCCATGCCCATTTCCTCGGCGCGCTGGGCCGATTCCACCGCGGAGGTGATCAGGGCTTCATACATCACCTGCTTCGCATCCCAGGGCACCGGACGTGCGCTGTTTTCATCCATCAAGCTGGCCAGCAGTTCCTGGTCCAGGCTGCCCCAGTTGACACCTATGCGCACCACCTTGTTCCAGCGCATGGCGACTTCGATCATCTGGCCGAACTGGCGATCGCGCTTGTCGCCCTTGCCGACATTGCCGGGGTTGATGCGGTATTTGGACAAGGCCTGGGCGCAGTCCGGATAGTCGGTCAGCAGGCGGTGGCCGTTGTAGTGGAAGTCGCCTATCAAAGGTACGTCTATGCCCATGCGATCGAGCTGCTCGCGCACGTAAGGCACGGCTTGGGCAGCTTCGGGCGTGTTGACCGTGATGCGGACCATTTCGGAGCCCGCTAGCGCGAGCTCCTTGACCTGGATTGCGGTGCCTATGGCGTCCACGGTATCGGTGTTGGTCATGGACTGCACGCGCACCGGCGCGTCGCCGCCCACGGTGACGATGCGCGAACCCCAGGCAACCCTCGCCTGCAGGGAACGCCGCGCCTTGGGAAAAGCGGATTCAATGGGAAGGCTGGCCTGCGGCACTATTTCACCTCGAAACGGGCAACGTTGTCCCGGGAAACCGCGCTCAGGTCGAAAGCCTTCCCGCGCACCTGCACCTGTGTGAGGTCGGCTTTGCCGACCACCGCGGCGAGCGGCAACGCACCCGATGCGCCGGCGACCTCACCGGCCGCCAGGAGGCGGCGCAGCACGACCGTGCCTTTGGCGTCGGTCACTTCTACCCAGGACTCGCCTTTGGCACTGAAAGTCACGATGCCCGTCGGCATGGCTTGCGAGGCTGCGGCGACGGGAGCCGGTGCTACAGGAGCCACCGGCGTCACCGGTGCAACAGGCATCGCCGGTACCGCAGCTGCGACGGCAACCGCTGGCACAGGGGCACTGGCTGCTAACGGCTTGGGGCTGACCACAGCCGACGGAAGCGCGGCGATGGACGAGGGAGCCGCAGCAGCAACATCGGGTGCACTGGACGACTCGACCGGGGCGACGGGTTTGGAAAGACCCGGGCCGGAAATGGCAACCGGCAATGGCTTGCCGGCATCAGCGCCGCCAGGCGGCATGACCCCTTCGGCTGTTTCGGCTTTTTCGTTGCTGCCGTCTTGCCTGGCGGCGGGCAGGAAAATCAGGACCAGGGCGCCGAGCAGCAAAAGCAGTCCCGCCAGGATGGCTGGCCTGGACACCTGGGTCCAGATGGACGGCCCGGGGCCTTCACCCGGCGAGCGGAAGGGGGCGTTGATGCTCGTGCCTTGGTAGATCAGCTTGGGCGCACTGGTTTGCGGCAAGAGACCCAGCACGGGAGTAGCGTCGAGCTTCAGGGTGCGGCACATGCTGGAGGCCAATGCCCGCACGAAAACAGCATCGGGCAGCAAATCGAAGCGGTCCTGCTCCAGCGCTTCGAGCTTCTTCACGGGGACCTTGAGCGACACCGCGAGCGCGGCAATATGTATGCCCGCCGCCTCCCTGGCCTGCCGAAGCAGGCTACCCGCCGTCGCGCCTGGCGCCGGCTCGCTGTCGTACTGCCCCACTGGTACCGGGTCAAGCTCACTCATCGAAGGAGCCTTTCTCGTAGGCAGCCGCCTCTCGGGACTGCGCAAAACGCTTTCTCAGCTGCTCACCCAGTTGCTGCACCGCGCTTCGGTTGTTCAGTTTGTACTCGGTCTTGATGCCCAGCCACAGGCTTTCGGCGTTGGCCAGGTCGCTGTTGTTGATTCGGCGGATGTAGAACTGGGCGCGCGTCATTTCGCCGCGTTCATACAAAAGGTGGGCCAGGTTATAGCCAGTGATGGGATTGCCTGCGTCCAACTCATAGGACTCCGTGAGGCTTTGCTCAGCCGCGGCGCGCTGCCCCGCGCGAACCTGGCAAATCCCCTGCGTCATCAGCGTTTTGGCCCGCCCCCCATAGTTGGGATTGGACGCGGCTTGGCCGAACAGGCGCAGAGCGTCGTTGTAGCGCCCTTGCTGACACATCAGCCAGCCGTAGTTATGCGCCGCATCCGCATCGCGCGCATTCAATGCAAGCGCACGGCGAAAACTGTCCTCGGCCATTGGCATATCGTTCAGGCGCATGTATACCAGGCCGCGCAAGTTATAGGCATCCCCAAAATTGGGATCGGCCAGCAGCGATTGTTTGATTTCGTCCAGCGCCACATTGGTCTGGCCCTGCTCGAAATAGCCCGAGGCCAACTCAAGCCTGAGGCGCGCGCGCCGGCGGTTGTCAGGCTCGTCCGACTCAGTCACGATATCACTGCGGCCGGAGGAAACCCCTGGCGCCCCGGGGGCGCCCTGCTGGTTGGCGCATCCCGCCAGCATCACGACCAGCCAGCACGCCGGCAACCAGATCACCTTGGAGAAAAATCTCATATACCTATCCCCTTGCCACAACGACTTTTATTCCCCCGAGCATACCTTGTCGCTGGGCAGCCATGCGCTGTTCCACTCCGGTGCGATCCTGAACATCGCCCGCGAGTTGCCCGCAAGCCGCATCGATATCGTCCCCGCGGGTTTTACGCACGGTGGTCACGATGCCCGCATCCATGAGAATTTTCGCAAACGCGGCAACTTGCGGCATGTCGGAGCGTTTCAGGCCGGAGGCCGGAAAGGGATTAAATGGGATCAGGTTGAATTTGCAGGACAGGCCGCGCGCCGCGTGAGCCTGGACCAAGGCCACCAATTGGCGCGCATGCTCGGGCTGGTCGTTCACGCCGTCCAGCATGCAGTATTCAAAGGTGATGAAGTCCCGGGGCGCCGACGCCTGGTAGCGCGTGCAAGCCTCCAGCAACTCCGAAATGGGATATTTTTTGTTCAAGGGCACCAGGTTGTCGCGCAGCGCGTCTTCGGGCGCGTGCAGCGAAACAGCCAGCGCAACCGGGCAATCGCCCGCCAGCCTGTCAATCATGGGCACCACGCCGGAGGTGGAGACCGTCACACGGCGCCGTGACAGGCCGTAGCCGTGATCATCCAGCATGACCTTGAGCGCCGGGACCAATTGCCCGTAGTTTTGCAGGGGCTCGCCCATGCCCATCATGACCACGTTGGAGATCACCCGATCTTCACGGCCCAGGTGCTGGCGCAGGAAATGTTCGGCAAACCACAGCTGGGAGATGATTTCCCCAGTGGTCAGGTTGCGGCTGAAACCCTGGTGACCCGTCGAGCAGAAGCGGCAGCCCACGGCACAGCCAGCCTGCGAGGAAATGCACAGGGTCCCGCGGTCGGTTTCGGGAATAAAAACGGTTTCAATGACATCGCCGGCGCCGACGTCGAACAGCCATTTGACGGTGCCGTCGGCAGAATCGTGGCGGGAGACCACTTTGGGTCCCTGGATATGGGCCGAACCGGTGAGCTTTTCGCGCAGGGACTTCGCAAGGTCCGTCATCTGCGAGAAATCAGTCGCCCCTTTTTGATGGATCCAGCGAAAGAGCTGGGTGGCGCGAAAGCGCTTTTCACCGAGCCGCTCGCAGAAGGCGGCCAAACCGTCCAGATCGAAGTCAAGAAGGTTGGCCGTCATCGCAGCAGGCAGCCGGCTGAACCGCCCCAAGCAAGCGACAGCCCCGGCAAAGGGTAGCGAAGCGTGGGGTCGGACATGGCTTAACGTGAGTAGACGTTCATGCCGGGGAAAAAGAAGGCAATTTCCACCTTGGCGGTTTCGGCGGCGTCGGAACCGTGAACGGCATTGGCATCAATGCTGTCGGCGAAGTCGGCGCGAATGGTGCCGGGGGCAGCCTTCTTCGGGTCGGTGGCACCCATCAGGTCACGGTTCTTCAAGATGGCGCCTTCGCCTTCCAGCGCCTGGATCATGACGGGGCCGGAAATCATGAAGGACACCAGGTCCTTGAAGAAAGGACGCTCTTTGTGCACGGCGTAGAAAGCCTCGGCTTCGCCTTGCGACAGATGGGCCATGCGGGCAGCCACGACCTTCAGGCCTGCGGCTTCAAAACGCGCGTAGATCTGGCCGATCACGTTCTTTGCCACTGCGTCGGGTTTGATGATGGAGAGAGTGCGTTCGATCGCCATGAGAGTTCCTTAACTAAGTTTTTTTGGATTTTTAAAATTATTCAAAAATTGAATAAAGCCTATGATTTTAACCTGCGGGCCTTCTTATTCAGATCAACCCCTCGACTCAAAGTGCTTCTGCGCTCCGTCAGCGGTTTCCGCCACGGTTTCCACCGCCGCGATTGCCGCCACCACGGTTTCCGCCGCCGCCACGGCGCTGGCCGCCGGCATTATTGCCGCCGCCCATGCCTGAGCCACCACGGCGCTGCTGCCCCTGGCCCTGGCGTTGCCGTGTAAAGGTGTCAGCTCCGATATAGCCAAACGAGGTTTTCATGGGGTCAGGCTGGGCGCCGCCAGGGCCTTTTTCGCCGCGATCATCCCGCCGTTTTTGGCCTTGCATGCCGTTGCCGGGAGGTGGCCCATTGCGCGGGCCGGGACCTGCATTGCCACCCTGCCCCCGCCCCTTCCCGCCACGGCGCCGATTACCGCGGGGCGCGGAGTCGTTTCGCGGAAACGGCGGCTGCGAGTCGTCGGGGTCTTCCCCTGCCTCGTCTTGCACTGCGGCGTTGGATGGAATTTCCGCCGCCGGTGGCGCCGGGAAACGGTCGCGTCCACCGCGCGGGCGATCGTTCCTGCGCGGGCCCCGCCCCTGGCGCGGCTCGCTACCCTCACCGGGCGTGCCGGCCTGCGGCCCAGCAGCAACCGTGCGCGGGTCGGCGCGAGATTCGGAGCGCGTCAGCGCGCTGGTCAGGGCCCGGATATCGCGCTCGTCCAGTTCGACAAACGCGCCGCGCTTGAGGCCGCGTGGAAGCACCATAGCCCCGTAACGGATGCGGATCAGGCGACTCACCGCATGGCCGACAGCCTCGAACATACGCCGCACTTCGCGATTGCGACCCTCGGAAATGGTGACCCGGTACCAGCAATTGGCGCCCTCGCCCCCGCCGGACTCGATGGAGCTGAACTGGGCGACCCCATCATCCAGGCTCACGCCTTCGAGCAGGCGATTTTTCTCTTCACTGCTCAGTGCGCCCAATACTCGGACCGCGTATTCGCGCTCAAGGCCGAAACGCGGGTGCATCAGCTTGTTGGCAAGCTCGCCTGAGCTGGTCAGCAAAAGCAAGCCCTCCGTGTTCAGGTCAAGCCGTCCCACCGACTGCCATTTGCCCTGGAACAGCTTTGGCAGACGCCGGAAGACCGTTGGGCGGTTCTGCGGGTCGTCGTGCGTCACGACCTCACCTGTGGGCTTGTGATAGGCGATCACGCGCGGCGGCGGCGGGTCTATGCGCACGCGAATCGGCTTGCCGTTCACCTTCACCGTGTCGCCGAACTGGATGCGCTGCCCGATGTGGGCTGGTTCGGCGTTGACCGAAATTCGCCCTTCCAGGATCAGTTGCTCCATCTCCAGGCGCGAACCCAGGCCGGCCTGCGCCAGCACCTTGTGCAGCTTGGGGGTCTCGGGTTGCGGCGAGAGCACGCGCTTGGGCGGCGTGAGGGCGACATCTTCCTCATCGGCGTCGAATTGCCCCGTGACCACGTCTTCAAACCGTATCGAACCGGGGGCCGGAGCGGTATTACGCCCCCTGGCCGGCCGCGCAGGCCGAGGCGCATCGGCTTCCATCGGCGTGATCGCCTCCGGGACGTCCTGCGCGAGCTGCTCCTGGGGCAGCGTCTTGACCTGGTCTTCAGCAGCGGGCAGGTCCACGGGGCCCGAGGCGGTAGGATCTTGTTGGCTCATTTTTTACATTCGTACGGGGAAATCGCCGTCGTTTTGCCCGGAAGCCTCGGCTTTACCATTATCTTCGTCATCGACGCTTTCAGCAGCTTGAGACTGCGACTCCGGCGACGGAACCTCAGCCATCATTTCGGCCGCGTCCACCACGGCCATTGCTTCCGACATTTCAATTTCGACCGCTTCGCCGGCACCGGCCGCCCGGTCGGGCTCACTCATGCTATCCAGGCCATCAATCTGGGTAGACTCCGGCGCGGCGAGCGCCAGGCCTTCCAGTTGCGCCCCGTCGTCCGGCGCGCCCGCCATGCCGAATTCGATCTGCTCAAGCATTTCGGCCGGCGACGAAACGTTGCTGTCCATCACGGGAAGCTGGTCCAGCGATTCAACACCGAGGTCGTCCAGGAATTGGCGCGTGGTCGCGTACAGCGCGGGCCGCCCGACGGTCTCACGATGGCCTATGACCTCCACCCAGCCGCGATCCTCGAGTTGTTTCAGGATCATGCTGTTGATGGTCACGCCGCGGATATCTTCCATGTCGCCGCGGGTCACTGGCTGGCGATAGGCGATGATGGCCAGCGTTTCCAGCGTAGCGCGGCTATAGCGCGGTGGCTTTTCAGGATGCAACCGGTCCAGGTACTCACGCATCTGGGGACGGCTTTGAAAGCGCCAGCCCGTCGCGACATGCACCAGTTCCACGCCGCGGCCCGCCCAGTCGTTCTGCAATTCTTCAAGTACCAGCTTGAGGCTGTCGGCAGTCAGTACCCCGTTAAACAAGACACCCATTTCACGCAGAGGCAAGGGTTGCTGCGCGCAAATCAGTGCTGTTTCGAGGACGCGCTTTGCATCCGTCGTATTCATGATTGTGGTCGTTCCGAAAAAGGGCGGAAAAAAAGGCCGGGAAAACGTGTGTTCGGCGCTTGTTCGCGCATGCATCCATGCGCAGTCTCCTGGGCAGGAGTCATGGTGCAGGTAGCTGGAGACTACTGAATTTGATTGTATATCAGGCCTAAACCGGCCATAGCCGCCTGAAGGTCAGTGGGCGGCCCGGCCCGGAACTCCATGGCCTTGCCAGTGACGGGATGGCTGAAGGCCAGCCGCCACGCGTGAAGGGCCTGCCGTCCCAGCCCTGCCGCAGGCGCCCCACCATAAAGTTCGTCCGACACCAGCGGATGGCCCAGAAGCGCCATGTGGACCCGGATCTGGTGGGTGCGCCCAGTGTGCAGCTTGCACTTGACGAGGCAGTGCCTGCCCGCACTTTGAAGCAGCGTCACCGTGGTAGAGGCTGTTTTGCCGGCGTTTTTCTCCAGGTCGACCACAGCCATTCGCAATCGGTTTCGCGGGTCACGGCCTATGGGGGCATCGACCTGGCGGGTCTTTGCGCCCTGCCAGGCGCCGTGGGCCAGGGCTACATACTCCCGGCTCACATCGCGAGCGGCGATCAGGCCGACCAGTTGGTCCATCACGGTTCGCTGGCGGGCGACCACCATCAGGCCGCTGGTGTCCTTGTCGAGGCGGTGGACGATGCCGGCGCGCGGCAGGAACACGGCCTGGGGATCATGCGCCAGCAAGCCGTTGAGCAGGGTTCCGCTCCAGTTCCCCGGTGCAGGGTGCACCACCAGCCCCGCCGGTTTGTTGACGACCATCAGGTAAGCGTCTTCAAACACGATGTCCAGCGCCATGGCCTCGGGCTTGAAAGCTTGGCTTTGCGGCGTGGGGCGCAATTCGATCAGGAGCGCATCCCCGGCCTTGACTTTGGCCGAGGCCTTGGTCGCCGGCGCACCGGCCAGCTTCACCATTCCGCCTTCGATCAATTGCTGGAGATAAGTACGCGAGAACTCGGGCACAATGGCGGCCAAAGCGCGGTCAAGCCGGCTGCCGTGGCTTTCCGCGGGAACCGTCACCCGCCGCAGCTCCATCTCGGCCGCGGTATCGCCCTCCTCCTGGGCCTCGTCCGGGACGCTTTCGGACGCACTAGCGGCCGATATAATCAATTTGCTTTGTTCCGAATCAGTCATCAAGAAGGTCGATTGCAATGTTTTCCACCAAATTATCGGTTGTTCCCAATGCAATGCCGCTTGCTGCAGCCATCTGCGCACTGTCCTTCGTGATCACCGGCTGCTCCAGCACACCGACCGTCGACAAGACAGCCACCTGGAGCCCTAACAAAATCTACGCCGAAGCCAAGGACGAAGCCAGCTCGGGAGCCTATGACAAGGCCATCCCCCTGTATGAAAAACTCGAAGGCCGCGCCGCCGGCACCCCATTGGCCCAGCAGGCTCAGCTCGAAAAAGCTTATGCCCAGTACAAGGGCGGCGAGCAGGCACAGGCCATCGCGACGCTGGACCGCTTCATGAAGCTGCACCCAGCCAGTCCCGCCCTCGACTACGCGCTCTACCTCAAGGGCCTGGTGAACTTCAACGACAACCTGGGCATTTTCGGTTTCATATCGCGCCAGGATTTGTCTGAACGCGACCAGAAAGCCGCCAAGGAATCGTTTGAGTCATTCCGCGAACTGGTAACCCGCTTTCCCGAATCGAAATACACGCCCGATGCGCGCCTGCGCATGAGCTATATCGTGAACTCGCTGGCGCAATCGGAAGTGCACGTGGCGCGCTATTACTACTCCCGCGGCGCCTATGTAGCCGCCATCAACCGTGCACAGACCGCGATCGCCGACTACCGTGACGTGCCGGCGCTGGAAGAAGCGGTGTACATCCTGTACAAATCCTATGACGCCCTGGGCATGGCCGAATTGCGCGACGACACCCGCCGCATCATGGAGAAGAACTACCCGCAGAGCCCCTACCTCACCAAGGGCTTCAAGGGTGTAGACAATCCCTGGTACAAGTTCTGGTAAGAGTGTCCAGCCTGTCGGCCAGCTCCTGCTCCGACATCAAACGCCGCATGGGCGGCAGCGCCCGCAACAACCGTTTGCCGTAGCCCATGGACGCCAGGCGGCTGTCGCACACCACCAGCACGCCTTCATCAGTCTCGCGGCGAATCAGCCGGCCGGCGCCCTGCTTCAGTGCCACGGCTGCCTCAGGCAAAAAATAATCATTGAATGCGCTACGCCCCTGCGACTCCAGCAGCTTGGAGCGGGCCTCGGCCAGGGGGTCATTCGGCGGCGGAAAAGGCAGCTTGTCGATGATGACCAGCTGCAATGCATCGCCTGGCACATCAATACCCTCCCAGAACGAGGCTGAGGCCACCAGCACACAGCCCCTGCCACCATTGGAATTGCCTTCGCGAAAACGCTCGATCAGCACGCGCTTGGGCATGGCACCCTGCACCAGCACCTCCATGTCGGCGGAGCCCTGGAAGGCCTCCCTGAGCGCATCGCCAATGGTACGCAAGGCACGCAGCGTGGTAGTCAGCACCATGGTGCGGCCACCCAACTGCCTCGACCATCTGGCGGCAGACTCTGCAACCTTCACCGTGTGGGACGGATCCCCCGGCTTGGGAAAGGCTGGCGGCACGTAAAGCGCCGCCTGGCGCTCGTAGTCAAACGGGCTGCCGACCCTCAGCACCTCAGCGTCCTCCAGCCCGCATGGTTGAGTGAACCAGCTGAGCTTGTCGTCATCGCCCAGCGTGGCCGAGGTGAATATCCAGGTTTTGTCGGTGCCGTCTCCCCCGCCCAGCACCTTGCTTTTGACCGCCTTGGAGATATCCAGCGGCGATTCGACCAGGCGCAACTGCGTGCCCACGTCGGCCCAGCGCACGCAGCCAGGCTCACAGGCGTGGACAAAGCGCCGGGCGCGTTCGGCCAATTCGGTGGCGCGCTCATGCAGGCGAACGAAGTCGGGGGCTATTTCGCTGACGGTATCCAGCGCCGCGCAGGCCTGCTCGCAGGCGGCGTGAACGGCTTGCAGCGCGGCGTTCCACTCGTCCGGATGCAATCCTTCGGGAGATTCGCCGACCCACCTGAGCTTGGTCCCGGGGTATTGCTTCCCGGCGCACAGGCGCAGCTCGCGCGCGGCATGTTCCACCGCGGACACCACCTCCTGCCAGTCGACCAGGCCGCGCGCCAGTTGCAGGCCGGTGGCCAGCATATCCCTCGCGAAATCCAGGAGCTGGCCGGTGGTCAGGTTGGTGCCCAGGAATTGCACACCGGTTTCGTTGAGCTGGTGCGCTTCATCGAAGATGGCAATGCGCACCGAAGGCAACAATTCGGCCACGCCGGATTCGCGTACCGCCAGGTCGGCAAAAAACAGGTGGTGGTTGATGACCACCACATCCGCCGCCATGGCCTCCCTGCGGGCCAGGTTCACATGGCAGGCGCGAAAGCGCGGGCACGTGGCGCCCAGGCAGTTCTCACGGGTGGAAGTCACCAGGGGAATCATGGGGGAACGTTCGTCCAGCCCCGGCAGCTCGGCCAGGTCGCCGGTGCGCGTCACCTTGGACCATTCTTCAATCCTGGCCAGAGCGCGCACGGAAACACCGTCGGGCAAATAAGCTTCCTGGCGCGCCATTTCCATGCGATGAAGGCAGAGGTAGCTGGCTCGCCCCTTAAGTAACGCGGTGCTCACAGGAAGCCCCAGCGCCTCGACGAGGCGCGGCAGGTCGCGGCCGAAAAGCTGGTCCTGCAGGGCCTTGGTCGCGGTTGACAACAATACGCGCTCACCGCTCAACAAGGCCGGGACCAGGTAGGAGAAAGTTTTACCCACGCCAGTGCTGGCCTCGACTACCAGAGGATATGCGCCCTCGACGGCGCGTGCCACGGCCAGGGCCATCTCGGTCTGCCCACTGCGCGGCGTGAAATGCTCAGCCGCCCGCGACAGCACGCCGCCAGGCGCAAAAGCCTCTTGGACTTCAAGCGCAAGCGTCATCAGGCGGGCTCGGGAGGATCCAGGGACAACTCGAGTTGAGCAATCTGGTCACGCAACTGCAGGCGCCGCTTTTTCAGGCGCCTGAGCAGCAATTCGTTGATGGGCATGGTGTGCGCGGCGATGTCCACCAACGCATTAAGGTCCGCATGCTCCATTTTGAGTTCAATCAGCTGCCGTTCCGGGGAATGTAAATTTATGTCCAAGGTTTTTTATCCGTACGCGCCGCTTCGCTTGATAATACGTCGATTGCGACCATAAATCGAGCCTCGCGCCCGAACGACCACACAATGTCCAAAGGTTATCGAATCACAGCTTCAACCGGTATCCACAAAGGGGATCGGGACTACCAGCAAGACCAGGTCAACCTGTTCAGCCACTCACGCATCCCTGGCTGCATGCTTGGCATCGTGGCCGATGGCATGGGTGGCCGCAGCGGCGGGCGAAAGGCTTCCGACCAGGTCATGTTGACCGCTAAACAGCTCTTTGAGCGCTACGCGCCGGAGACCGATGACGCCCCCGCCATGCTCAAGCAGATCGTCGAGGAAGCGCACATCGTGATCAAGCTCACGGCGATCTCAGCCGAACAAGAACCCCACAGCACGCTGGCGGCCTTCCTGATCAATCCGGGCGGCGATTGCCACTGGGTGCATACCGGCGATTCCCGCATCTACCATTACCAGGGCAGCAAGCTGGTGCACCGGACGGTGGACCATTCCTATGTGCAGACACTGGTCGACAAGGGCGAAATTACGGAAGAAGAAGCCAATGTCCACCCCCAGTCCAACATCCTGATGGGTTGCCTGGGCACCGAAGACGCTCCGCCCATCACGCACCACTTCATTCCCCAGTTGCGCCCGGAAGACGTGTTGCTGGCCTGCAGCGACGGCGTCTGGCACTACTTCAGCGCCAGCGAAATGGGCTCGGCCCTGTCCATGCTGTCACCGCGCGAAGCCACTGAGTTCCTGATCCAGAAAGCCCGCTCGCGTGCGCGGGGGGGCGGCGATAACCTCTCGCTGGTGATCGTCAAGCTCGAACCCCTGGCCCCCGAGCCACCGCCACGCTTAGTCCTGGGGTAAAGGCAAGGACTTGGCCGGCGGCTTGGTCTGCTTGAGCCGGTCGGCTTCGTGCTGAGCCTTGCGCTCCTGTGCTTCCTTCTGCTTATCGTTGTATTTCTTGGCCTCTTCGGCCGCTGTGGCCTGCTTGTCGCTTCTGGCCTGGGATTTCTCCTGGTTGCCCTTGAGCCTTGCAGCGCTGGCATCACTGTTGCCCTGCTCACCGGCCTTGGTGGCGGCACGGTCCTCGTTCTTTTTCTTCTCCCGCTCCAGGCGCGACTGGTAATCGGCCGCGGCTTTGGCCCTGCGGTCAGCGGCTTCCTGCTGGTTCTCGGGCGAAGCCTTTTCTTCAGTCTTGCGAATCTGCTCGGCGCCCCGGATGCGGCGCTCTTCATCATTGAGCAGGATTTCCTGGCGGCGCAGGTCACCCATAGCCTCACGGCGTCGCTCATTAATCTTGCCGAGGCAGCTGTTGACGGCGAATTTTTTATAACACTCGGCATCTTCGGCCAGAAAACCCGCTTCCAGGCGGGCGCGTTCCGTACCTATCCTGGCACGCTCGGCGTCGATGCTTCGCGGCGCTTCGGAGGGCGCAACCGCCTGCGCCGCGGGCTGGGCGCTCGCAAGCACGCCAAGGGTGGCGAAAAAGCATGCGACAGCGATTTTTTTCATGTGAGGGTGGTGTCCACGTTTCGACGGTCGAGCGCCAGGAATTCCTTTGACTGCATCTCATTGAGCCGGGAGACGGTGCGGGGAAACTCATGCACCATAGGGCCTTCGGTGTACAACGCCTCAGGCGGGACTTCTGCCGACATGATGAGCTTGACACGCCGGTCGTACAACACGTCAACCAGCCATGTAAAACGACGGGCTTCGGAGGCCATCCGTAAAGGCATGTAAGGAACGTCGCTCAAAAGCACGGTATGGAACTGGGTCGCGATCTCGAGGTAGTCGTTTTGCGAACGCGGCCCGCCGCACAGCGTCTTGAAGTCGAACCACACCACCCCGCCCGCCTTGCGCCTGGCCTGGATCTGCCGAGACTCGATTTGCAGCACTGGGTTTTCATCCTGGGACTCCGCCAGCGCATTGAAAGTTTCCGTCATTTCAGCGTCAGCCTGGGGCCCCAGGGGCGTGTGGTAGAGCCTTGCCTGCTCCAGGGTGCGCCTGCGGTAGTCGGTGCCGTTGTCGACGCTAAGGACCTCCAGGTTCGCCTTGAGCAGTTCAATGGCCGGCAGCACGCGGTCGCGGTGCATGCCATTCGGGTAGAGCTCGTCGGGGTGGAAGTTGGAGGTGGTGACAAAGCCGACGCCGTTTTCGAACAGGGCCGAGAGCAGGCGATGAAGAATCATGGCATCTGTGATGTCGGCCACATGGAATTCATCGAAACAGATCAGCCGATAACGTTTGGCAATACGCCGGCCCAGCTCATCGAGCGGGTTGGCTGTGCCCTGCAAGTCCTGCAGCTCACGGTGCACCTCGCGCATGAACTCATGGAAATGCAGCCGAACCTTCCGGCGCAACGGAACCGCCCCGAAAAAGCAGTCCATCAAAAAGCTCTTGCCGCGCCCGACGCCGCCGTGCATGTACACGCCGCGGGGAATGTCGGGCCGGTTGATCAGCTTCTTGAAGGCGTTGGAGCGCTGCTCCTTGAAGTCGGCCCACTCGGAGGCGCAGCGCTCCAGCGCCTCGACAGCGCGCAGCTGCGCGGGGTCGCTGACGTAACCCCGCGCCGCCAGTTCAGCGTCGTACGCCGCGCGTACCGGTTGAGCCACGGACCCGTGCCCGACCAGATCAGAAGTTCAGCGTGCGCTTGTCCACCGCCAGCGCGGCTTCCTTGGTCGCCTCGCTGAGCGACGGATGCGCGTGGCAGATGCGCGCGATGTCCTCGCTGCTGGCGCGGAACTCCATGGCCACCACGCATTCGGCGATCAGCTCGCTGGCGAAAGGCCCGACGATGTGCACGCCCAGGATTTCATCCGTGGCGGCGTCGGCCAGCATCTTGACCATGCCGGTGGTGTCGCCCAGCGCGCGCGCGCGGCCGTTGGCCATAAAGGGGAAGGTGCCGGCCTTGTAGGCACGGCCGGCAGCCTTGAGCTGCTCTTCCGTCTGCCCCACCCATGCGATCTCGGGGTTGGTGTAGATCACCCAGGGAATGGTGTTGAAGTTGACGTGGCCGTGCTGGCCGGCGATGCGCTCGGCAACCGCAACGCCCTCTTCCTCGGCCTTGTGCGCCAGCATGGGGCCGCGCACCACGTCGCCGATGGCCCAGACGTTGGGCAGGTTGGTTTTGCAGGCGTCATCGACCACCACCGCGCCGCGTTCGTCGAGCTTGAGGCCCACGGCTTCGGGAGCCAGGCCTATGGTGTTGGCCACGCGGCCGATGGAGACGATCAGCTTGTCGACTTCCAGCGTCTGAGCTTGTCCCTTGGCATCGACATAGGCGACCGACACGCCCTTCTTGGAAGACTTGACCTCGCCGACCTTGACGCCGAGCTCGATCTTCAGGCCTTGCTTGGTGAAAGCCTTGTGGGCTTCCTTGGCGATCTGCTGGTCCACCGCACCCAGGAAGGTCGGCAGGCCTTCGAGCACCGTCACGTCGGCGCCCAGGCGGCGCCAGACCGAGCCCATTTCCAGGCCGATCACGCCGGAGCCGATCAGGCCCAGCTTCTTGGGCACCGCGCCGATGCGCAGCGCGCCGTCGTTGGAGAGGATGTTTTCCTCGTCAAACGGCGCGCCGGGCAATGCGCGGGCATTCGAGCCCGTGGCCACGATGATGTGCTTGCCGGAGATGGTTTCCTCGGCGGCGCCTGCGACCTTGATGTCATAGAGGCCGTCCTTGGCGGCGGCAAAAGAGCCACGGCCATGGAAGAAGGTGACCTTGTTTTTCTTGAACAGGTAGACGATGCCATCATTGTTCTGCTTGACGACGGTGTCCTTGCGGCCCAGCATCTTGGCAACGTCCAGACTCAGACCCTTGACCTCGATGCCGTGGTCGGCGAAGTGGTGACCGGCCTGCTCGTAGTGCTCGGACGACTGCAGCAGCGCCTTGGAGGGAATGCAGCCCACGTTGGTGCAGGTGCCGCCCAGGGCGGGGCCGCCCTTGGCATTTTTCCACTCGTCGATGCAGGCGGTGTTAAAACCCAGCTGCGCTGCGCGAATGGCGGCAATGTAGCCGCCAGGACCGCCGCCGATGACGATCACGTCGAATTGTTTGGACATGTTGTTTTTCCGATTGAGTGGTGGCGGGCGATCCGTCAAGCGACGGCCGCCCTGCCCCGGAGTTTTTTAGATATCAAACAGGAGACGAGCCGGGTCTTCCAGCGCTTCCTTCATGGCCACCAGGCCCAGCACGGCTTCGCGGCCGTCCACGATGCGGTGGTCGTAGCTCATGGCGAGGTAGTTCATCGGGCGCACCACGATCTGGCCGTTTTCGACCACGGCGCGGTCCTTGGTGGCGTGCACGCCCAGGATGGCCGACTGGGGCGGGTTGATGATGGGGGTGGACAGCATGGAGCCGAACACGCCGCCGTTGGAAATCGAGAAGGTGCCGCCGCTCATTTCCTCAATGCCCAGCTTGCCGTCGCGCGCCTTGGCGCCGTATTCGGCGATCTTCTTTTCGATGTCGGCAAAGCTCATCTGGTCGGCATTGCGCAGGATGGGTACCACCAGGCCGCGCGGCGAACCGACGGCGATACCGATGTCGAAATAGCCGTGGTAGACGATGTCATTGCCGTCCACCGAGGCATTGAGCACGGGGTATTTCTTCAGGGCGTGCACAGCCGCCTTGACGAAGAAGCTCATGAAGCCGATCTTCACGCCGTGTTCTTTTTCAAACTTTTCCTGGAAGCGCTTGCGCATTTCCATGACGGGTGCCATGTTGACTTCATTGAAGGTGGTCAGGATGGCGTTGGTGGCCTGCGATTGCAGCAGGCGCTCAGCGATACGCGCGCGCAGGCGGCTCATGGGCACGCGCTGCTCGGGGCGCTCGCCCAGGTCGGCAGGCTTGGCCGAAGCCGCGACCTGCGGCAGGGCCGTGGTCGGTGCGCCCGTAGGGATGGCGGCAGCGGCAGGCTTGGCGCCACCGGCGGTCGCGCCGAGCACGTCGCCCTTGGTCACGCGGCCGTCCTTGCCGGTGCCGGGCACAGAGCCGGCGGCCAGGTTGTTGTCAGCCATCAGCTTGGCGGCTGCGGGCATGGGAACACCTGCCATGGAGCCGCCTGCCGCGGCGGGAGCGGCGGCAGGAGCCGGGGCCGAAGCTGCCGCGGCAGCCGGTGCGGCCGCAGCGGCGGCGGGAGCACCAGCGCCCGCCTTGCCTTCGGTGTCAATTTTGGCGATCACCTGGTCGGATACCACGGTGCCGCCGTCGGCAACCACCAGCTCGGTCAGCACGCCGGCGGAAGGCGCGGGCACTTCGAGCACGACCTTGTCGGTTTCAATTTCGATCAGGATTTCATCGACGGCGATTGCTTCACCGACTTTTTTCTTCCACTGCAGCATGGTGGCCTCGGCCACGGACTCGGACAGCTGGGGGACTTTGACTTCTACGATAGCCATGTTGTTTCTTTCGTGTACGTTCTTGTGTTCTGTATGGTGAAGTGGCCGGCCTTACTTGGACAGCACAAAGCCCTTGAGCTTGCCGAAGGCACCGTCCACCAGCGCCTTTTGCTGCTCCTGGTGCAGGTGCGAGTAGCCCACGGCCGGCGACGCGGAAGCGGCACGGCCTGAGTAGCCCAGCTTCTGGCCATCGAGCATGTTTTCGTGGATGTAGTGCTGCACGAAGAACCAGGCGCCCTGGTTTTGCGGCTCGTCCTGGCACCACACGATGTCGGTGGCGTTCGGGTAGCGCTTGAGTTCGGTGGCGAAGGCCTTGTGCGGGAAGGGATAGAGCTGCTCGACACGCAGGATGACGGTGTCGTCCGCGCCCTTTTCCTCGCGCTTCTTGGCCAGGTCGTAATAGACCTTGCCCGAGCAGGCGATGATGCGCTTGACCTTGTCGGCCTTCTTGTTGATCTCTTCCTTGTTCTCGGGGATCACGGTCTGGAAAGCGCCCTTGGTGAACTCGGACAGCGGCGAGGTCGCATCCTTGTT
>Ga0102589_1000630_pt1 | contig 64096 bp, 59 predicted proteins | sample AraplaMF_Col_mLB_FD_76858 | JGI IMG/M metagenome (GOLD analysis project Ga0102589, IMG submission 76858) | Arabidopsis root microbial communities from the University of North Carolina, USA - plate scrape MF_Col_mLB | ecosystem: Host-associated > Plants > Roots > Endosphere | place: USA...
TCTATTCCCCCCTTTGTTATTTTTATTAAATAGTTGTTTATCAAACGCTTCTGCATCTGCAACTGTTATACAATTCGCTTTCTCCCAACTATTTAAAAGACTCCTTACAAAACCAAAACTTCTCTTATTTCTTTCAGTTGCTTTTTTAATGGCATGAACAATTAAATCTTTTCCTAAGAGCTGATAATATTCCCAATAACTTTCTTCATGTAAGGTTCCAGCAATCATTCCAATATTGTTTTCAAAAATTGAAATTAATTTTCCGTACTCAGGATCTACAGTAGTAGTAGATATAACCTTATTATCATTATTTACATTATTATCATTATTGTTTGTGTCCGGTCGTGTCCCGTTAGCATTCCGTTCGTGTCCTTTCGGTGTCCCGTTTTGCGTTTCTGAAAATTGATAAATGTCATAATTGACAATGGTTATGACCGTCTTCTTGGTGTCCCCTTTTACGAGTATCATTCCATCTGATTCTAATAATTTCACAAACTCATAAGTTTTGTTTTTCCCCCACTTCCAACGCTCTGCTAACTTTCTCATTGAAGTCACTTTTTGACCTCTTTTGACCTCAATTAATTCGTTTCCTAAAAGAACTTTTTTATCCTGGTGGTTAACCTCCATAAGAAGGTCAACCCACGCTTCGAATTTGGAAAATGAGCGTTTCTCTGCAAATATCCAATGATCTTTTACCTTCCTATGAAGTGATATCCAACCTGTCATATGTGCCTCCTAAGTTGCTAAAATGTTTGCTTGACGCTTCGTTCAACAATTTCTGAAATGATTATCAACTTCCTAAGAAGTTTGTTATAAAGTCTTTGGTCAATATATGCACCGTTGGTAACCTTAAATAGTTTGTTATGTGTTAAATTGAATTCTTCAGCTGCTCTTGATAAACTCCAACCCATTTGATTAATAAAATCGATTAAGATCCATCTGATGTGTTGGTGCATATTAGATTTCTCCATCAAGAGTTATACCGTTGAAAAAATCTTCTTCTGTAGCTACTGTCTGTTGTTTATTACCCTCTAAATCGATTAATCTAGATAGCCCTACTAATTGTTGTAAGTTTAATTCTTTAGGCTTTTTATCAAAATTAACTTTTATGATGTTTTTAAGTTCATCTTCACTTAAGTTAAATTTATTTTGCTTATCTTTAATTTCTTCCCATCGCTTTTTCATCTCTTGCTCTGGATCAATTACTTCGCCCTCAGAGATTTCGATATGTGAAGTAGTAGGTGTAATGTCTTTTCTATAATTATTAGTAGCCTCATCAAGAGAACTTGAACCAACTAACTCATCTTCTGCAATCTCAATTCCGTACTGAAGTTTAGCTGCACGTTTCATAATGTGTTTCTTGAACATATCATTGAAGTAATTGGACCACATGTTTTTGTTATTACCTTTTGTCATATGCTCAACTTCATTTGTTTCCATCACTGTTACTACATCAGTAAACCCCTCTTTTTTAGCAATTGCATAACCACCAATAACTTTTCCTCTAGGAAATCCAACTGAATGAGTAATTTCTTTTGTGGCTGGATTATATTTGAAATCATCATTTTCGTGAACTAACTCAACATCTACACCTTTATATCCTGGTTGTTTTCGTGCTAATGCAAGTACACCTTCAACTGCTACTTGAATGCTCATTTTTCCACCATAAACAATGCAGTACACTTGATTTAAGAAAGGGTTCAGTCCTGAATTAACACATGTTTGAACGAATAAAGCAAACTGTTCATTAGTCGTACCAACTGCTATTGTATGTTTTAATGTATCTAGCTCATTTTGTGTAAAGTTACCTACCACTGCTTGCGTATTTGAAACTACGATTTGATTAGACATTACTTTCCGCCTCCATTTTCATCTAATTCAACTGCTTTACTTTGTAAACTTTCCAACATCTTAGGTATGTTAAGTCTGTTAATAATATCCACTGACAATTGTTCCTTCAGATTATTTTCCAATGCCTTAACTATAGTTTGCTCTGCATCTTTTCTTGCCGTTTGAATCATCGTACTTACTTTTGCTGTTAATTCTTTTTCAAGATAGTTGTTAATGAAATACTCACTAATTGATAACTTCGCATCCCCGCTATAACGAGCCTTATTCCCATCTCTATCTAGTGTTTTTTCATTCAGATAACCTTCATACTTCATGCCTACAAATTCACTAAGTGGCATCATCGTTACCTGTGAATTCCAACTGCTACCCTTATAAGGTATTTTCAAATCATCAATTTTTGCTTTTAGTGTTTCTTCGATGAAGCTATCTGTAACTTTGTCAGCGATGATTCTTAGGGTTTCATTCAATTTTTCATTGATCTGCTTTTCTGCATTTGCTACTAATCTGCCCTGAAGATTAGCAAGAACCTCATTCTTAATAGATTCATCAAGAGAATCATCCTCATTTAACCAATCTAATTCCAACTCAATCTTTACCTTAGCCATTATTTACTACCTCCAACTCTTTAGTTTTAATATTGAAATCCGTATCTACCACTCGAGCAACGATTAACTGACCCGATGGCTTAGTAAAGTTAAGAATTGATTCAGCATTATCAACAAATGTAGGTGCAACAACATCTGATTGTTTGGAAAGAACCTCAATTAGTTCTAATCCACATTTAATGCGCTCAGCTGTTGATAACTTACTAAATGGTGTTCCGTTCATTTCAATTTCAAAGGTTGCTCTTTCATCACCGTTCTTAAGTTGTTCAAATAACTTAACTGAGATGTTAGTAAACAATGAATCTATCTTTTTCACCATTAACTCTGAACGCTTTGTTCTAAACTCTTTAATACCATTGATGATTGAAAGTGATTCATTACGGTTTATACGAATTTGTTCTTTATTTTCTTCTGCTTCTTTTAACTCAGTTTTTAATCGCTCCACTTGATCAACTTGATTCATCTGAGTTTGAATTAGAATAATTTCATTGTTGATTGAATCTAATAGATCGTTGTCTATTGGAATTTGCTTTGTATTTTCAAGTTCTTCGAGTTGTGCTCTAAGTTGATTTAATTCATTTTGTAAACCTACTCCATAATTGCGTTCTTTTTCGAATCTAGCTTGTTTCTCTTTTGATACTTGCTTTTTAGCTTCTTCCGTTAATTGTTGGCCACATGTTTCACAGTGAAGGTCTATTTCTTCTCTCGTAATAGCAATGACCTTCTCTTTCTGCCTTTTAATTTGCGGTTGAAGTGCATCAATTTTCGTCCTGATTGTGGATATCTTGTTGGTAAGTATTTGATTCTGTGCCTGTAGCTTGTTAATCTCTTCTATTTGCGCCTTTAGTTCATCTAAGTTTTTATTGCTTGTTCTACTTAAATCATCAAATTTAAGTTTTTCTAATTGCTCCCGTAATGTAACTACACGCTCACCAGCACGCTCAGATGACTTGTCCAATTTGGTGTATTGGTCACGATGTACTTTTTCTAAATCATCAAGATTATGTTTTTTAAGGGATGGCTCTAATGTTTTAACAGTCATTTCATGTAATTCAGCAAATACTTCTTTATTTAATGGTTCCGATACATATTGAAGTAATTGTTTTCGTTGGTCCTGCCAATTCTGACTTGAGAAGTATGTTGGATTAAAGATTGACAAGAATAAATCTTTATCAAATAATTCATTAATCAAATCATTAAATTTTGTTGCTTTCTCTGGAACGTCATTAATGAAATATTTAGCTGTTTTCTTTTGTGTTTTAACAAGTTGAAATTCTTTCCCATCAACAGTTAATACAAGTACAACTGACGTTTCTACATCATCTTCACCAATTGGCTTAGGATCCAACTTAGAACCATTTATATCTGTTCCAAATAGTAACCAAGTAATAGCGTCACCAATTGTTGATTTTCCTGCACCGTTTCTTCCAACTATTTCAATAATTTCTTTGAATTGGATATTCAAAGTTAAATGATTCTTAAAACCTACAAGACTTAAATATTTAAATGCTATTTTCAAATTTCTCTCTCCTCTTGTTTTCCCAGGAGTCAACTATTACAATAAAAGTGCGACGTTTTACCAAATGGCTGACCTTAGGGTTGGCTATTTTTCTTTTGTGGCAATTCCGATGAAACCACCTTTCCGCACATAAGCAGCTAAACATCTGTCCTCATCATGTAAAAGGTCATCATTAAAATTTACAGATTCTTCACCTTCGAAAATGTCTTCTTTACACCCCACGCATTCTCCAACTACTACTCTGTCCATTTGTTGTACGTCTACTCCGAATAAATCTGAGCAAACTCTTCCGTTTTCCAATTTCCTCACCTCCTTGAAGAGATATTCCAATTTTCTATCATCAATTTATGCAAATTGGTTAAAAAAATATTAATTACTTTGCTTCTTATTTAAGCGATCTACAATGTACTGTTGACCTTTAGCAGTAACATATGTTGTTCTCCATACAAAACTTTCACCACTTGCTTTTGCTTTAACACCTTGAGCTACTTCAAATAATCCTTGCTCGATATAGCGATTAATTGGCTCAGTTCCATTTTTATGAAGCAAACCCCAATCTCTTAATTTATTAAACAAACGATTTTGTCCAATGCTATAACCCTTCGAAGCAAGCATTCTAGCAACATCAGCAACTTTCATTGTCTGAGACGATTGCATACATAGTTCTGCAAAATGAACTTTAGGCTGTTGTTCCTCTAATTTATGTTGTTGCTCTTGGATCCGTTGATTCTTTTTCTCGATTTGTTTATGTGCTAGTAAAACTGCTCTTGCTAAAATATCCTCATCTTTATCTTCTTCATTAACTGCTATGTAACCACCATGTTGTCTAATTGAAGGTAATACTTCTTTAGTTACCCATTTTTTGAACACTTTTGCATTTGGTAATTCTGAACTAAGTATCAATGAATACAATCCACTTTCATTAATTATTTTTTGATTGCGATTTTGTCTGCCATCCCAAATTGGGAAGTCAGCTTTTTCATCTTCATCTACATGCATTTGAACTGCTTTGCCTGTATTGGAATAACCTAGGATTTCAGCAACGTCCTTACCAACGAACCAAGGATCACCATCTTTAACTACTGTTCGAACTTGTAATTCATTAAAATTAAATACTTGAATATTACTCATCTGTGTTTCCCTCCCATAAATATTTATTGAATTTTTGTTTAACTGATTTTGGTGCAATTGATACAACTATGCCAACCCCCGTAAAGCAACCTGCTATTAGTAATCCCAAAGCATATAGTGAAAGCATATTTTAAGCTCCTTTCTTTTCTTTTTGGGCTAGTAATCTTGGTAAAGAAGTTGAAGCGATGTGAAGTAACATTGCTTTTAATGCTTGTGAACTTGGTTGACTATTCATACAATCCCCACTTTCTTGTTGTTTTTTTAAGTTACAGAATCAAAAGTTTGAGTTTTTTGGACTTTCTTCGCAAAAAAAAGTGATTCTATATCGGTTTCCAAAATCTCTGATAATTTATATGCGTCATCAAGTTTTGGATGAGAGTAACCATTCTCCCAATTAGAGATCGTTGTCTTTTCTCTACTTAGTATTTCTGCAAGTTGTTTCTGTGTATAGCCTTTATTCTTTCTGGCAATAATTAAAGCTTGGTTCTTGTTCATAATGTCCTCCTTTCAGTAGATATAATCCAAGTTATTTGGACTTCATAAATCAAATATAAATCCAAGTAACTTGGATGTCAATAAAAAAATACAATTTTTTTGGACTTTTATTTTATTTTTTCTCAAACAAAGTACAATATACTTGTACTTATTAGGAAATAAATAAATGAGGGGGGAGAATATGCTATCTGAAAGACTTAAGGAACTTAGAAAAAAGAAAAAACTTACTCAAGATGAGCTTGCTAAATTAGTTAATTCTAAAAAGACAACTATTTCTAACTATGAAACAGGATATAGTACACCCTCTAACGATATGTTAACTGATCTGGCTAAAATTTTTGGCGTATCAGTTGATTATCTACTTGGAGTTAATAATGGAGGTACTAGTGTTTCTGAGAATAAAATAATCACCGAATGGCCTCAAGGAGTCCAAATCTTACAAAGAGCTAATGAAAAACTATCTGAAACAGATAAAGTTAGAGTACTAAAAATGATAGAAGCATTTATCGATGAGGAAGATGAGGATTAATGAATTTAATTAGATACCCTTTTGTTAATAGTAAGGTCAGAAAATTTTTGGCGGATAATTTAATAAAATCTCCACCAGTAAATGTTAAAGAATTATTAAATAAGAATTTTCGAGTGATGTATACCAATGAAGTTAAAGATGGAGCTGCAATTTGGGTACCACAGAAGAGAAAACATTTGATACTAATTAACCCAAATAACGTTAGTACAAGGACTAATTGGACATACGCTCATGAATTGGGACATATTTTATTAAATCATTTAGTTGAACATAACATTGATAAAATTACTAAAGAGCAACATTACGTATTAGAAAGAGAAGCAAATGCATTTGCTGCAGAACTTTTGATGCCTTATGACTGGATTAAAAAATATGCAGTCCCTCCTTTTTCTAGACAAAAAATAAATGGTTTGATTCAAATTTTTGGTGTTTCAAGAATTGCTCTGCGAAACAGACTCATTAACACGAAAATTATTAAATTAGAGGAAAGTAAATTACTATTCCCAGAAGTGGATATTGAACTTGAAGATAATAATGAAGAAAAGGTGACATACGAAGAGATGATAGATTTCCCTAAAATAGACAGAAACATGAGATTCACAAAATGCATAACTTGTGGCAACGAAGAATTTTCGGAAAAGGCAGCATACTGTAAAAAATGCTCTACTTATTTATTCAATGATTGCCTTAATTATGATAATGGTGGTTACCGTGATTGTGGTCAAAGAAATGTAGGTGATGCTCTTTATTGTGAATATTGTGGTCATCAAACGTCCGTTGGTAAAAAAATTGAAATGGATGCTGAATATGAGACAGAGTATAATAACGCATTCAATAATCCTTTTGAAGCCGAAAAGATGTATGGACCCTACTAACCGTATGGTTATTTATTTTACCCTAAAAACAGAACATATATTCTATCGTGTGATTCAAGAATACATCGAGGTGAAATTATGAAAACAGCGATATATGTTCGAGTAAGTACCGAAGAGCAAGCTGAAGAAGGTTATTCAATAGCAGCACAAAAGAAAAAATTACAAGCCTACTGTGTTGCACAAGATTGGGAAGTTGCCGGTTTTTATGTAGACGAAGGTATTTCAGCTAAAAATATGGATAGACCAGAACTCCAGCGAATGAACGAACACATTAGATTAGGTTTAATTGATTGTGTACTTGTATTCCGCTTAGACCGTTTAACTCGTTCAGTATTGGATTTATATAAATTATTAGAGTTGTTTGATCAGTATGATTGTAAATTTAAATCAGCTACAGAAGTGTATGACACGACAACAGCCATCGGTAGGTTATTTATTACAATTGTAGCTGCTCTTGCTCAATGGGAACGAGAAAATACTGGAGAACGCGTGAGGATTGGGTTAGAAGAAAAAGTAAGACAAGGTAAATATGCAGCACACGTTAAACCATTTGGATATTCATTAGTTAAGGGTGAATTAACAATTATTCCAGAAGAAGCATTGATTGTTAAAAGGATTTATTCTCAATATTTAGATGGTTTTAGTACGAATAAAATATGTAAAAAACTAATAGAAAGTAATGTTCCAGGGCTACTTTGGAATGATGTGGCTGTGAATAGAATTCTTCGTAATCCACTATACAAAGGTTCTTTAAGATGGGGTAAAAAAACAGGAAACTATTTCGAAGTAGAAAATGCAATTCCTCCAATCATCACTGGAGAAATCTACGAAAAAGTTCAACAACACATTGAAATGAGAAGTAGTAAACACCCAAGACAAGCAACTAGTGATTATATATTTTCTGGAACAATTAAATGTGGCTTATGCGGAAGACCGCTAGTTGGTAATCAAGTTACAACCACGATTAAAACTGGCAAAAAGAAATATAAGAACTATCGTTGTAGAGCTCGTACTTTTGAAGGTTGCAATATGAACGTATCTCAAAAAATCGTGGAAGAATTATTTTTGAACTATATTTCAAATCTTCAAGTCCCAGAAGAATTAGATGAAACAATAAGGGAAATACAAAATTCCGTTGATTCATCACCATTAATAGATGAGCGTGAGGAAATTGAACAAGAACTAAAAACCATTTCAAAACGACGAAAAAAGTGGCAATTTGCGTGGGCAAATGACACTATAACTGATGAGGATTTTACTGAACGTATGAAAGAAGAAAATGAAAAAGAAAAATATTTAAAAGATAAACTAATTAGTTTAGTATCTCCTACTGAAATACACTCAAACGATGAGATCAAAGAATTACTTTTAAACTTAAGTGAAAATTGGATAAGTATGACTGATTATGAAAAGAAAACACTTGTTAATATTTTAATAGATTCATTCGTTGTTACTAGAAAGCCTGGGACAACAACTAGATACGAATTTTCAATTGAGAGCATCAACTATAATTGATGTTCATTTTTTTGGGCTATCACCACTTATAAACCTTTATAGCTTGATCCAAAGTAAGCACAACTTCTTTCTATTATTTCAAGTGGTTTCATTAATACATAGAAATTGTCGTCTGTTTCATAAACTTTTGAAATTACTGCTAAATCGACTGTAAATTCTGGAATAATAGCCATAGTCGATTTATTTACCTCATACTCTGTTAATACCTTTACTTTTCCTTTCACATGATCCATACTTTGCCTCCTTCTAAGCCTCATTCTACTTGATAACAAATTTAAAGATTTAATAGCTTTAAGACAAAATTGTGCGAAAACAAGGTTGCTAAGGGAATAATATCATAAAAAGAAAATCTAACTATCTAATTGTGAATTATTTAACATAATTGTCAATCTTTACTAAAAACCTTAGATCTGTGTTGGATTTTTGCAGTACGTTTTATTTTAAAATGTCCTAATATATTAGAAGTGGTTAACTCTAGTTTTGCTGTAAGGACGCTGAGAATATTATAGTCAAGTCAACGATTTATCCGACTTTTAGTCATAAATTGAACAACTTTACTAATAATTAGTGGAATATAAAAAACTATCCTAAATTAAATTAGGATAGTTTGGATTTTTAATTATTTTTCAGTAAATTGTTCCTCTTCTGTCGACCCTTTTAATGCTGTTGTTGAAGATGTTCCTCCTGTTATAACTTGTGCCACTTCATCAAAATAACCTGTTCCGACTTCGCGTTGATGACGTGTTGCAGTGTATCCAAATTTCTCACTAGCAAATTCTGCCTGTTGTAATTCTGAATAAGCACCCATTCCTCTTTCTTTATACTTTCTAGCAAGCTCGAACATACCAAAGTTTAAAGCATGGAAACCAGCAAGTGTTACAAATTGGAATTTATAACCCATTTCAGCAATTTGTTCTTGGAATGTTTCAATCGTTTTTTCATCTAATTTCTTCTTCCAGTTAAACGAAGGTGAACAGTTATAAGCTAAAAGTTTCCCAGGGAACTGAGCATGAATTGCGTCTGCAAATCGTTTTGCATCTTCTAAATTCGGCTCTGATGTTTCACACCAAATTAAATCTGCATAAGGTGCATAAGCAAGACCGCGCGCAATTGCTTGGTCAAGCCCTGCTCTTGTTCGATAGAAACCTTCAGGGGTTCTTTCGCCTGTAATAAACTGTTGATCGACAGGATCAATATCACTTGTTATTAAATCCGCTGCATCAGCGTCCGTTCTTGCAACAATAATTGTAGGAACACCCATTACATCAGCTGCTAATCTAGCTGAAATCAAATTACGAATAGCTGTCTGTGTCGGTAATAAAACTTTACCACCTAAATGTCCACATTTCTTCTCTGAAGATAATTGATCTTCAAAGTGAACACCTGCTGCACCAGCTTCAATCATCCCTTTCATTAATTCAAACACATTTAATTGTCCACCGAAACCAGCCTCTGCATCAGCAACAATTGGAGCGAAATAATCAAGCTCCTCTCCACCTTCAACGTATTGAATTTGATCAGCACGTTGAAAAGCTTGATTGATCCGTTTTACAACAGCAGGAACAGAATTTGCAGGATATAAGCTTTGATCTGGATACATTTGTCCTGATAAATTTGCATCAGCCGCTACTTGCCATCCGCTTAGATAAATTGCTTTTAACCCTGCTTTCACTTGTTGAATAGCTTGATTTCCAGTAAGTGCACCAAGTGCATGAACATAGTTTTCTTCGTTTAATAACTTCCAAAGTTTTTCAGAGCCTCTTCTTGCTAGTGTTTGTTCAATGTCAATTGAACCTCTTAATTTAATGACTTCTTCAGCTGAATATGGTCGAGTAATACCATTCCATCTAGAATCAAACTCCCAGCTTTCTTGTAATTGAGCAATACGGCTTTCACGATTTTTTGTCATTATTATTTCCTCCTATATTTTTATAAGTAGCTATAACCTTTTAAAGTTAGAAAATCAGCGAACTCATCATTACTTATTAAGTCATCAAATAAAGCAATTGCTTCATTAAAGCGTCTAGCTTTAAAGCCATCTTTACCTAGCTCTAACTCTAGCTTCATCATCTCTTCATTTTTTAGTAAATCTACTAATGGAAGACTTATTTTTGTACCATCTTCTAATACACCTTTTTCATGACGAACCCATTGCCAAATTTGTGCGCGAGATATTTCAGCAGTAGCTGCATCCTCCATTAAGTTATATAAAGGTACGGCACCTCGACCACTTAACCATGCTTCAATATATTGAATAGCTACAGTGATATTCGTTCGAAGCCCTTGCTCTGTAATGACACCATTTGGAAGTCTCACTAAATCTTCTTCTGTAACATTTACATCTTCACGTTTCACGTGAATTTGATTTGGTGTAGGCATGTATTTATTGAATTGTTCAAGAGCAACAGGAACCAACCCAGGATGTGCTACCCAAGTTCCGTCATGGCCATCTTTAGCTTCTCTTTCTTTATCTTTTCTTACTTTCTCAAAGGCATTTTCATTTCTTTCCTCATCATCTTTTATAGGAATTTGTGCAGCCATCCCTCCAATTGCTGGAGCATTACGACGATGGCAAGTTTGAATTACTTTCTGTGAATATGAACGCATAAATGGAACTTCCATCGTAACGACTGAACGTTCTGGAAGAATGATAGATTTGTCATAACGCATCATCTTTATAAAACTAAATATATAATCCCATCTTCCACAATTGAATCCTGCAGAGTGGTCTTTTAATTCATATAAGATTTCATCCATTTCGAACGATGCAGCTATTGTTTCAATTAACACAGTTGCTTTGATTGTTCCAACAGGGATATCCAACTGGCTTTGTGCAAATAAGAATACATCATTCCATAGTCTTGCTTCTAAATAACTTTCCATTTTAGGTAGATAAAAATAAGGACCTGATCCATTTTCAACTGACTGTTTTGCATTATGGAAAAAATAAAGGCCAAAATCTACTAGACTACCAGACATGGATTCTCCATTTACAGTGATATGTTTCTCATCTAAATGCCAACCCCTTGGTCTAACAATTAACACAGCTGGCTTTTCTTTTAATTTATAGGTTTTCCCATTCGACTGAAGTGAAATTGTGCGATTTACAGCATCTCTTAAATTAACTTGACCTGAGATTATATTTTCCCAAGTTGGGGAAGTTGCATCTTCGAAATCAGCCATAAATACAAAAGCATCTGAATTTAGTGCGTTAATAATCATTTTCCGATCAACTGGTCCTGTTATTTCAACTCGTCTGTCTTGTAAGTCACTCGGAATTGGCGCAATTGTCCATTCACTTTCACGAATATGTTGAGTTTCGTTTAAAAATTGAAGCTTACCTCCATTTTGTAAAAAACGCATTCTGTCTTTCCTGTTTAAAAGTAACTCTTGTCTACGTTTTTCAAACTGTGTGTGTAATTGCTCTAAGAAACTTAATGCCTCACTCGTAAGAATGTCTAATGAACCTTCCACTTGTTTACCAAGTACTTTTATTCTTGAAAGCTCAGTCGTCATGTGGTTCCTCCTATCAGTTATATAACAGTTATTGTTTACTTACGTTATTATATAACAGATAATTCAAAATGGATATTAAATTCAGAATTTTTTTTCAAAAGATTTTTCGACACCTTTAATCAGAATAGATATAAAGTTCACAATTTATTTACAGGTTTTTTACATAAGATTCTGACTTCTTTATATTTCCTCAACAATAAGATTGTAGGATTAACATTGTAATAAGATTACATAATACCTAGGGGGAAAAAATTAATGAAGAAAGTAATTCCTGCGTTGGTTGTAGCATCTACAATTTTAACGAGCCAAGCTTTACCAGGTCTTCACGATTCTGTTAGTGCCGCTACTAAAGTAACATCAGTTAAATATGTAACAGCTAAGAAACAGATTTCGTTTGATGGATCAGTAAGAAACATTGCTACTATTAAACACGGTAGTAAAACTCTTTATTCATTAAAAGACGTAAGCTCAGCATTAAAAATTACTACTATCTTCAACAAGAAAAACAACACGACTGAATTCAAAGTAGTTTCTGGTAAAAACAAAACAAGTTTACTATTTAACTCAAAATCCAAAGCTATTCTTTTAAATAATAAAAAGTTTTCTATGACAATTGTAAACAACAAAGGAGTACTTTTCGGAGATGTAAATGTGTTTGCATCAACTTTTGGAAAAGAAGTTTTAAAAGCTGAAAATACTTCAACAGTTTATATTAGTTCTGTAAAACTACTTCAAGCAGATACTTATGAAACACAATTTATCGCTGGTGGAAAATTGCTTGTAACTGGTGATACTGAAGAAGCTTCAAATTCATATATCGTAAATCCAGTTACAATGAAAATCGAAAAAACTTTACCATACCAAGATTTAACTGTTTCGAATGATGGTAAAAGCGCTGTTTATGTAGATGATGAAGGAATTATTAACATTGTTGATTTAAACACTGCCAAAGTTTCTAAATTCGATCAAAATGTTGAACCAAAAACAAGTGTGATCTGGTCTACAGATAATAAAAAGATCTACTATATTGAAGGTGACAAAAATGCATCAATCTCAGAATTAGATATTACATCTGGTGCGTTTAAAGTTCTTGTAGCTGACAAAGTAGAAAATAAATCAGATTTAATGGTCGCTTCAGTTTCACCATTGAAATTTATCTATAATGTTACAAAAACTGCTACTTCAACAGTAGATCCAATCACAGGAGAACAAACTGAAATTGATGATTCTAATGCAGGACAAGATTTATGGTCAATCGATGCATCAGTTTCTGGAGCTACTGCAGTTCAATTAACAAATTCAAAAGATAATAAAGTTTACCCTACTATTCTTCCAAGTGGTTTTTATAGCTACTTGTCTCAAAGCACAGAAGATGAAAATGCTTTAGAAAAGTTAATCGTACAAAATCCATTAACTAATCAAGCTATGCATTTATATGCGGGAAAAGATTTCAGTTTAATGACGAAAACAATGGATGGAAAAGTATTAGTTGTTCAAATGCTAGCTTCTGGTGATCAAGTATTTGAATTAACTGAAAGTGGAATGTTAAAACCAATTTTTAAAACGGTTAAAAGAATTAACTCACTAACTGCTTTAAATACAGCAAAATTAGCTTTCACTTATGGTGATGATGGCGAAGAAAAAACTGCTTATGTAACAAATGGCACTGTAACTTATATCACAAAATAATAACAAAAAGGGGAAAAAAATCATGAAATTAACAACTAAAAAATTATCTATCGCAGTATTATCTACAGCTCTTGCATTTGGTGTATCTACTTCTTATACAAAGGAACATGCTGGTGCTGCAATCGATAAAAACCGTATTGTAATTGCAGGTTCAACTGCATTACTTCCTTTAACAAACCAAGCTTCAAAAGAATTTAAAAAATCAAATCCAAAAATTAAAATTTCAGTTTCAGGTTCGTCTTCTATCGCTGGACCACAAGCTGTAACAAAAGGGTCTGCAACAATCGGTGCATGTGACTGGGATGCTACTACTGAAAAAGTTACTGGTCTAAGTACTTTCTCAAGTTTAGAAGCACATAAAATTGCAGTTATTCCATTCGCTGCAGTAGTTAGTAAGAATAATCCTGTTGATAACCTTTCAACTGCAGATTTAACTGATATCTACACTGGTAAAATTAAAAACTGGAAAGAAGTTGGTGGTCCAGATCATACAATCAACGTATATACAAGAAGCGTTGGTTCTGGAACTCGAGTAAACTTTGAGAAAAAAGCATTAAAAGGTGAAGATATTAAAGACTCAGGTTCAAATGTTTCAAAAGCTGCTAGTAGTGGTGCAATGAAAACTAGTGTTGCTGGTGACAATTATGGTATTGGTTACATCGATTTAGCTTATATTACGCCTTCTAGCGGATTAAAAGCATTAAAATATAATGGTGTAGCAGCTACAGTTGCTAACGTAAAAGCAAAAAAATACCCAGTATGGGGCTATGGTTACCTTATCACTAAAAAGAATGTTTCTGATGCGAACATGAAGTTTATTAAATTTATGCAAAGCAGTAAATTCCAAAACAAATCATTAAAAAGCTTAAAATTTATTCCAGTTAAAGAAATGAAATAATTAAAAAATTATAGCAAGCCCCAACTATTTGGGGTTTGTTTTTTCGAGAAGGGGGATTTTCAGGTGGGTGTTCCACATATAGAGAGCAATCAGCTTTATAGTCAATTAGATAAGAAAAAAAACGTATATCAGACAACTTTCTTTAATCGTTCATTTTTAATTGCCTGCCTTTGCAGTTCTTTATTACTAGGAATTATTCTATTTGCAATTGTTTATTTTATTGGAAAAACAGGTATACACGTGTTTCATGCTGTTTCATTTAAAGAATTTTTCTTTTCATTAAAGTGGGAACCATATGACAATCATTTTGGAGCAGCCTCTTTTATTATTGGCACGCTAAGCTTAACAGCATTAACTTTACTATTTACAGTACCAATTTCTTTAAGTATAGCCATTTTTAATACACAGTTTGCACCGGCTTGGTTACGAAATATTTTATCATTATCACTTGATATTTTAGTTGGGATCCCTTCAATTGTTTATGGATACATTGGATTAACTTTATTAGTCCCTTTCCTCCGTGATTTGTTTCACACTAGTCTAGGAAGCGGATTACTGTCTGCTTCACTTGTATTAACATTAATGTGTATTCCTACAGTAGTAAAAATTTCGGAAGATTCATTTATGGCTGTTCCAACCGATTTAAAAGAAGCAAGCTATGCACTTGGAAGTACACATATTCAAATGATTCGTCGAGTATTAATTCCAACTGCTTCTTCAGGTGTAACGACAGCTATTATTCTAGGAATGGCAAGGGCAATCGGTGAAACTATGGCTGTTGTTATGGTTATTGGAAACACTGCACAGCTTGCAAAGTCTCTTTTTATGCCAACTTCTGTTCTTACAAGTAATATAGTAATGGAAATTTTAAATGTGGATTATCATTCTACATGGAATTACGCACTTTATATGATGGCATTTATCTTATTATGTATCTCCCTGATCTTAATTGTCATAATTAGAAACTTACGTAAAAAAGGAGCATGAATATGAGAACGACTCCTATAAACATCGAAAAAAGTATAAAGAAAAATAGAACAATTAATAAAGTAATCAAATTCTTACTATCTGCTATTACAGTTTTCTCATTTTCAATTATTCTTTTTTTATTATTGAAAATTATTAGTAAGGGACTATTTACGATTAATACCCACTTTTTAACTGGCCTACCAGAAGAAATTGATGCTGGTGGAGGTGTTGGCCCTTTCCTATTTAATACTTTTTATGTTTTATTAATCTCTCTAGTTATTTCAATTCCTATTGCATTGGGTGCTGGGATCTATTTAGCTGAATATGCAAAGAAAAATAAAATGACAGAATGGATTAGCACTTGTGTTGAAGCACTCGCTTCAGTTCCCTCACTTGTATTTGGTTTATTCGGATATGTATTATTCGTTGAAGTTTTTGATATAGGATTAACTGTTATTGGTGCTGCAATTACACTATCATTCTTAAATTTACCTGCATTAACGCGTATTACTGAAGAATCGATCCGTAATGTACCTTTAAGTTATCGTGAAGCAGCCTATTCATTAGGTGCATCAAAAGCTACATGTATTTTAACAATCATATTACCTGCAGCATTAAAAGGTATCTTCACTGGAATTTCTTTAACAGCTTGTCGGGCATTAGGTGAATCGGCTGTAATCCTACTTGTTGGAGGAACAAGTGCATCAGATAAAATGTGGGATTTTTCTCTAACAGGACCTGGTGCGACTCTCCCTGTACAACTATGGTATATTCAATCTGAGGCATTAGTAGACGATGCTAGGAAAATAGCCGATCAATCTGCAGCCATTTTAGTCATCATTATTCTATTATTATCATTAATTCTTCGACTCCCATTTATGTTTAAAAAATATAGACAATAAAAAAACATCCTCTTAGGATGTTTTTTTCACTATATTTATTAACTGCATTTCTATAAAATATGGAGATTTGTAGATTTTCACTAAAGGATGACTGGTACATTCACTTGTGCGGCGTCCATCAATATGAGTCCCGTATCTTCTACTCGAACCAATTTCTTTTTTTCCGTTTGCATCAACCAAACATTTTTATAATAAAATAATTAGTTTAACGTATTTTAATTTGTTTATTTTCCTTTTTTCGCTGCCTCTAAATAGTTCATTCGTTCAAGCATAGTTGGATGATCATATCTAAAGAACTTCACAATAAATGGTGGGTTCACCTGAGATAAACTGTTTTTTGTTAATTTTTGAAATGCTGTAATACCTGATTCTGGATCATTCGTTAATTTTACTGCAAATAAATCTGCTTTTTTCTCTGCATTTCTTGAGACAGTATTAGAAATCGGTTCGGAAATGAAACCAACAATACCACTAAACAATAAAAATAGTGTTAAGATAACAGTCATTTTGTCTGATGAATTTAGTTTTCTTTTGTTTGATAGTGCATATTTCATTAAACGATCAATAATAAATAAACCGACTAAGCTGCCTGCCAATGTTCCGAACATCGCTTTATAAATATCTTTATTCACATAATGGGACATTTCATGAGCCATGATAAACATAATTTCATCTTCAGTTAATCCTTTTAAGGTAGTATCCCAAAGGACAATTCTTGCATTCTTACCTATACCAGTAACATATGCATTATATGTAGTTGTTTTTTCAGACATATTTACTTCATATACCCTATGAGCTGAAATATTTGCCTCTCCGGCTAAAGCAACTATTTTCTTTTCTAATTCCTTATTCTTTAATGGATAAAAGTCATTGTACAATGGATCAATTAAGACCGGTTGAATAAAGGTTAGAAAAATAGTAAAAGGGATACTTAGCAACCATACAGATATCCACCAATTTTTAGGCTGCTTCTTAATCAGGAGATACACGACATACAACACTAAAAACGTCATCCCAAAATTAACCCAAAAACTGATAACCTCGTCTTTCATCCAAGCACTAAATGATTGAACGGACAATCCATACTTTGTTGATAGGTGAAATCGATAGATATCGATTGGAAACGTTATTAAATAGGTTAAAATGGACACGAAAAAGTAATACAAAAAGACTTGAATAAACTTAAATCTAGTTAGCTTTGATAATGAGTTACCTAGTTTCTCCATAAATCCACTAATTAATAATAGTGATAAGACGATCCAATCTAAAGGTAAACTAATAAAGTATAAAACATTTTTAATCGTACTATAGCTCGTCGTTAAATTAGCTTCTTTATGGTTCATAAATGTATTCGGATCGACAAATGTTCCTTGATATTTAGAAGGAAGATTAGCATCTGTAAAAACATAAAAGTATAACAATACAAGTATGATATAAATCGCATAACCTATTAAGATAATTTTTGATGTTTTAGATTTAGTTGTATTTTTCATAACATCCCCCCACTTCTATATTATCAACTTTGTCCAATTTTTTAGAACTTCAACCTAATTAAATTATAGATTTAATATTGGAATAAATCTCCATTTTAATTAAAACTTAAAAATTATAAGCAAATTATAATTAATAGCTGTTTTGGTAAACTTTGTTGCTAGTAAACATGGAGAATTGCAGATTTCCACTTCAGGATGCTCGCTTTCCGTTCCAATCATTTTCTTTATTTACAGTTTGCTTTAAAAAACAACAATCTTTTAGAATAGAGCCTTATAAAAAAAGGTACACCTGTATATGGTGTACCTTCTTACTGTAAATTTTATGATTGAACAATTGATTCCTTTAATGCTCTTCTTAATATTTTACCTGTCGCATTTTTAGGAAGTTCTGCGATAAATTCGATTGATCTTGGCACTTTATACTTTGCTAAATGTGCTTTACAATACTCAATCAATATCTCCTCAGTTAATGCAGGATTTTTTGATACGACATATGCTTTGACACTTTCGCCAAAATTATCATCAGGTAAGCCAATGATTGCACATTCAACAACATCAGGATGATTATATAAAATTTCCTCTACTTCTCGAGGATACACATTAAATCCTCCAACAATAATCATTTCTTTTTTACGATCAACGATAAAGAAGTATCCATCTTCATCTTGTCTCGCTAAGTCACCAGTATATAACCAGCCATCTTTAATCGTCATTGCCGTTTCCTCAGGCATATTATAATAGCCTTTCATTACATTCGGCCCTTGTACAATTAATTCACCAACTTCACCTACTTTTACATCTTCACCAAGTTCATTAACGATTCGATTAACTACATTACTAATATTCGTTCCAATTGAACCAGCTTTTCTTGGACGGTCTAATGGATTAAATGTAGTGACCGGTGAAGCTTCAGATAATCCGTATCCTTCTGAAATCATTACATTAAATTTTTTCTCAAAATTCTCTAATAATGCAACTGGAAGTGATGATCCACCAGAAATACATAAACGAATTGAATCAAAATCTTCTGTTTTTCCTTCTGGATATTGATATAAGAAATTATACATCGTTGGTACACCTGCAAATACCGTTGCCTTTTGCGAACGAATAATATTAAATATTTCATTTGGGCTAAATTTCGGCACAAGTATAACTGTTGCACCATACATTAACGGTGCATTTAATGCTACTGTTAAACAGAAAACGTGGAATGCTGGTAGCGTCGCAATAACCTTTTCAGAGCTAGTAAAGCCTAAAAAGTGCCCTGCATCTATTGCATTTGAGTAAAGGTTTTTATGTGTTAGCATTGCTCCTTTGGGTTTACCAGTCGTACCTGAAGTATATAAAATGACTGCTAAATCATCATCATGTAATTCTGGTCCTTGGAATGATTCATCTCCAAGCCCAATTACGTTTGTAAACGATTTCAATTTATTGTCTGTAAATTCATAAGGATTGTCTTGCTTTGTTTCACAAATGATGAAGTGTTCTATTTTCGGAAGAATTGGTGAAGCTTTTTCAACTAGTGGGAGAAATAAATCTAAGGTGATGACCGCTTTTGCATCGCCATTCGTAAGAATATAAATTAATTCGTCTGGTGAATAGAGTGGATTTACTGGAATTACAGCAGCTCCAACTTTTAACGCACCAAATAGGCCAATAATAAAATGTGGAGAGTTACCAACTACTAACGCTATTTTATCTCCTTTTTCAATTCCCAATTTGGAAAGTCCACTTGCAAACCGTGAAACATATGTATTCAGCGTCGAGTAACTATACGATTGTCCTTCAAAGACAATTGCAGTATTTTCTGGATGTTTTAGTACAGATTGTGAAAGTGTATGAACTAAATTCAAGAAATGACCCCCTTTGAATAATAATTTAAAATATTCTAAATATATTATATTGCTAGAAAACATTTCTGACAAGTAAGAATATTCAACTTCCTTATTTATATGAATTTTATTTAAAAAACAAAAAAAAGAATGGTTTCCCACTCTTTCTTAAAATAACAAACTCATAAATTCTTCTATTGATACGTTTCCAAAATAATGCTTTAAATCAACTTCGCTCAGTTTATTTTCGATTTCTTGTTTATCAAATTTTGTTCCAATTAGAATCTGTTCTATATCAGCCACATCCCCTACTCCAAAGAAGTCGCCATAAATTTTAACAAACTCTATAACTCCTTTATTCACTTCTAAACGAATATCAATCTGACCAACTGCAAATCGCTTACTTTGCTGAATATTACATTTTGGTGATTTTCCATAATTCCAATCCCAAGAACGATATCTATTTTCGGCAAGTTCTTTTATATTCTTAATATCGTCTTCTGTCCATTCGTAACGCTCAATTGAACCAAGTTCTTTAAAGATAGATTCTAATAATAAATCTTTAAATTGCTGAATTGTTAGATCTTCTTTTAAAAACTCTTTTATATTTGCTACCCTACTTCTAACCGACTTGATTCCTTTTGATTGGATTTTCTCAAGTTTTACATTTAAAGCATTTACAACTTCATCTATATTACTATTAAAAAGTAATGTTCCATGGCTAAACATTCTGCCTTTAGTAGAAAACTGAGCATTCCCCGAAATCTTTCTACCTTCAGCTAAAATATCATTTCGACCACTTAATTCTGCGTTTACCCCAAGTTCTTTTAATGCTTCTATAACTGGTTCTGTAAACTTTCTAAAATTATGAAAACTGTTTCCATCATCTTTTGTAATAAAACTAAAGTTAAGATTTCCTAAATCGTGATACACAGCTCCGCCGCCAGATAACCTTCTAACTACGTGGATATTGTTATCATTTACGTAAGATGCATTAATTTCTTCAGCAGTATTTTGATTTTTACCGATTATAATTGAAGGTTCATTGATATAAAACAGAAAGTATGTATTTTCAGGATCCAAATTTTTTAAAGCATATTCTTCCATTGCTAAATTTAATGTTGGATCAGTGATTCCTCTATTATCTAAAAAAAGCATTTTAATCCTCCTAATTTCTAAAACGTTTTCCATTCAAAACCAGTATAAGCTAGATGGATATGACCATTATAATACTTTTCCGCTTCATTTATTAAATGATTTGTATCACCATTATGAGGTAAATGAGATAATAGTAATTCCTTTACGCTAGCTTTATTAGCAATTGTAGCAGCATCTTTACTATTCATATGCCCCGCTTTTGTTCCATCTTGGTCTTCATACATATTACAATCACATATAAATAAGTCTGCATTCATTGAAAAAGGTATGAACTCTTCCATATAACTCGAATCTGCAGTGTATACAACTGTACTATCCGCTGTTTCAATTCTCATTGCAAAACAATCTACTGGATGCTTAGTTTTCATAAACTGAATAGTAAAAGGTCCTAAATTAAGCACTTCATTTGGTTTATATTCATATCCCTTTGTTGATTCCTTATAAGTTAAAGCATTGAATTTTTCTTTGTCTAGGTTATGACCATAAATAGGTAAAGCAAATCCATCTGTACGAGCATTAATAATTTTGTAGTATTGTAGAACTCCGATATCAGCAATATGGTCATGATGATAATGTGAAATGATTACACAATTTAAGCTCTTAAGATCTATGTAATTTTGCAAACTAGCTAGAGCGCCAGACCCGCAATCGACTAGTAACCTGAAATTTTTTTCCTCAATTAAGTAACATGATGTAGCTTCACCCTTTTCAGGATAGCCTCCCCAAAAACCAATAACCGTCACTTTCATAACGACACTCTCCTTAATGACAATATTATTATTCTTTTCAAATTCAACATTATTAGATACTTATTATATGTAGTTAGGTATTTGAATTATTTTTCAAAATTGTACTAATACAGATTGACACTTTATACATTGTAGTAATACAATACTAATAAGATAAATTAAGGGAGTGGACAGCATGTTAATTAAAATGTCTGAATTTTTGAAACTTTTACCAAAGAAAAAATGTTTACAATGTAATTCGGCGATTGAAGAACAACATGATTGTTATAGTAACACTTGCTCAAATTGTTTAAAGAACAGCTTTTAAAAAGAATAACTTTAATATAGAAAAAAGCAGTCAACCATTTGAATGTTCCATTTCAGGAAAATCAATTAGGTTTGACTGCTTTACCTTTTTATATCAATTTAATGCCGCTTCTCTTTGACTAGAAAATAAAAACTCAATCGTATCTTTAACTGCTTTTTCACCTTGATCTATACAGTCTGGTAAACCAGATCCATAGAAAGAGCAACCTACTACAGATACACCTGGCATTTCACTTTGTAAATATTTCTCCATATTATGTGTACGATCCCGATGATTTATCGTATATTGTGGCATAGCTTCTTTCCATCGCGAAACAACATAAAATTCTGGTCTCTCTGTTATTTCCATTGTTTTTCTTAAATCTTCTAATACAATTTCAACAAGCTCTTCATCTGTTTTATCGACTATCTCTTGGTTATGAGGTCGCCCAACATAACAACGTAATAATACTTTTCCTTCTGGACACGCATGTGGCCATTTTTTATGTGTCCAAGTACACGCAGTAATATTGTAATCATTGTTACGTGACACAACAAAACCAGTGCCATTTATGTCATTTTTAATCGCATGTTCTGGAAATGCTAGTGCTACATTAGCTACAGACGTTGACGGTACTTTGAGAAATGGTTTAAAAACAGAAACATTTTTAAACATCTCAGGAACTAAACGATGCGGAACAGCTGCAATAATTGAATCTGCTTCTATTTTTGTATTATTACTTAATGTAATCTCATACTTATCGTTCAGTTTATCAATATTAACAACTTGTACACCTTTTAATACTTCTTCAGAATCTAATTCTTCTTCTATTCGATCAACGATTGTTTGTAAACCTGAACTAACAGTTTGGAAAATCCCTTTTCTAGGACCTTTTGATTTTTTAACTGGCATTTCTTTCTTCATACCTAAAACAATACTTTGATGTTTTTGTTCAATTTGGTAAAACTGTGGAAAAGTGGCCATTAAACTCATTTTATCAATATCACCTGAATAAATTCCCGATAATAATGGTTCTATTAGGTTTTCTACCACTTCGTTTCCTAACCGTCTTCTAAAAAATGCACCTAAAGACATATCACCTTCAACGTTTGTTTTCGGTAAGACAAAGTCTAGACCAGCTCGAAGTTTTCCAATTGGAGAAAAAAGACCTGAAAAAATAAAAGGTTTTATTTGGGTAGGTATCCCCATATTTGAGCCTTCTGGCATCCCATGTAATTTATTATTCGCTAATACATAGGCCTTACCGGCTGTATTATAAACTATTTCTTCTTGTATCCCTAAATTTTCAATCAATCGATATGCGCTTGTTTTCCTTGCTAAAAACGAATCCGGTCCACGTTCAATGACAAAACCATTTTTTCGAACCGTTTGGATTTTCCCTCCAAGCTTTGATGATGCTTCAATTAACTGAATATCAATTGGAAGGTTTTTATTATTTCGTTCTTGTTTTAAATAGTAGGCAGCTGTCAATCCAGTAATTCCGCCACCAATAATGACAACCTTCTTTTTCATCTTTAGACCTCCTATTTATAAAACGGATTTATTGCTCATTCAACCTTCTTAATACAACAGTACTTAGACCACTAATGAATAGCGGATCTGTATTAGGCATTGCTGGACGAACATATTTTTTTTGGATTTCATCAGTCACTATTTTACACTCTATATCATTATCATAAAGAACTTCTAAATGCTCACTCACAAATCCTAATGGTAAATACACATACGTATCGAAGTCAAACTTTTCATTTAGTTCACGTGTTAAATCTTGAACATCCGGTCCAAGCCAAGGTTCAGGAGTATTTCCTGCGCTTTGCCAACCTAATGAATAATGACGGATATCTGATTGTTCAACTACTAATTCAGCTGTTTGCTTAAGTTGTTCTGGGTACGGATCGCCATAAGTAAGAATTTTTTCAGGCAAACTATGTGCTGAAAATATAAAGACAGTTTTTTTACGTTGCTCTTCATTCATAGGCTCAAGAATTTGTTCAACCTCACGAACCCAATATTGAATAAATCTTTCTTCTTTATACCAATCATCTACATGAATAATCGCTGGACCATCAATTTTTGACGAATGGTTCGTAGCTCTTTCATTATAAGATTTCACGCTAAAAGTAGAATAATGTGGAGCAAGTACGATACTAACTGCCTTTGTTATTCCATCCTTTTTCATTTGATCAACAGCATCTTCAATAAATGGCTCAATATGTTTAAGACCAAGATACATTTTAAATTCTACTTTATCTTGAATCTCATTTAAGTCATTTTCTAATGCCATTCCTTGTTCTAATGTAATTTTAGCTAATGGAGAAATACCTCCGATGGCGCGATAACGTTCAGTAAGTTCCTCCAACATTTCAGGTGAAGGTTTTCTACCTCTACGAATATCTGTATAATAACGTTCAATATCTGATTCTTTGTATGGCGTGCCGTAAGCCATAACTAATAGACCAATTTTCTCTTTCATGTCATCACCATAGTCCTTCTAAATTAAACTTGCACCCTTGATGAGTACTCATGTACAAAGCTTGTTAAACGCTTTAGAGTATCAGGATTTACTTCTGGGAATACTCCATGACCTAAGTTGAAAATGTGTCCTGGATTTGCCATACCTTCATCTAAAATTTCTTTTGCACGAGCTTCAATTACTTCCCATGGAGCTAATAAAAACGCAGGATCTAAATTACCTTGTAATGTTTTTGTAATCCCTAAAGAACGTGCTTCGGTTATCGTTGTTCTCCAGTCTAAACCAATTACATTCAATGGAAGATCATTCCATTCATGAATTAAATGACTTGCTCCAACACCATACATAGTTGTCGGGATATTATAAGTTTTTAATGCACTAAAGATTTTCTCCATACATGGTTTGATATATATTCTATAATCAGTTGCATTTAATGCTCCTACCCATGAATCGAACAATTGAATTGCACTTGCCCCTGCATCAACTTGAGCTTTAACATATTTAATTGTCATTTCAGCTAAATGATCCATTAATGCAAACCATGCTTCAGGCTGTGCATACATAAATGATTTTGTTTTATTATAGCTTTTCGATGGTCTTCCTTCGATCATATAGCTTGCAACTGTAAATGGTGCGCCTGCAAATCCAATTAATGGTACAGACAGTATTTCAGTTGTTAATAATTTAATCGTTTCAAAAATATATGGTAGTTGCTCTTCAGGATGAATATCAGTTAACTTTTTAACATCTTCTAAAGAACGAATTGGATTGCTAATAACCGGTCCTATCCCTGACTGAATCTCTACATCTACTCCAATTGCTGGTAATGGAGACATAATATCTTTATACAAAATTGCTGCATCAACATTGTATTGATCAACTGGAAGCGCTGTTACATATGCGCATAATTCAGGTTGATGAGTAATTTCAAACAATGAATATTTCTCTTTAATTTTGCGATATTCTGGTTGAGAACGACCTGCTTGTCTCATATACCAAACTGGTGTATGTGTTACTGATTCTCCTTTTGCCGCTCGTAAAAATGTATCGTTAAAATCTTTTTTCATCCTCAAAAGTCTCCCTTTCGCTTTCCAAACTCTACTATTAAATATACCGATTGATTCATAAATTGTATAGAAAACTCGATTAATGACACATAATGTTCACTTAATTTACATTTTTTATCAATTAATAGTTCTATTTTACTACTATACTTTTCCCATAAAAAATTATATCAAAATATAACTAAAATATCGAATGAATAATATTAATAATTTTTATTAGTTAATAATTATTATAAAGGAATGTTGTGTCCTTAAAGATTGTTGCTATTTATGAATGTCCTTAGTTGAATTGGTTCGGTAATAACAATCCTATAATACGTATTCTTAATTTAAGATGTATCCTCATACTTTGTTACTGTTAAGAATGTCCTTAGTTGATTTCCACTTCTGGTTGCTTGCTTTCCGTGGGGCGGGCGCTGAGTCTCCTCGGCGAAATCGCCTGTGGGGTCTCAGCTGTTCTGCTACTCCCACAGGAGTCAAGCACCTTCCGTTCCATTCAACTTATTGTTCCATTGGTTCGGTAATAACAATCCTATAATACGTATTCTTAATTTAAGATGTATCCTCATACTTTGTTACTGTTAAGAATGTCCTTAGTTGATTTCCACTTCAGGTTGATTACTTTCCGTGGGGCGGGCGCTGAGCCTCCTCGGCGAAATCGCCTGTGGGGTCTCAGCTGTCCCGCTACCCCCATAGGAGTCAAGCACCTTCCGTTCCATTCAACTTATTGTTCAATTGGTTCGGTTAAAAAATATAGAAAGTTTGGTCTTATAGACAACAATCTATTAGAACTAAATAAACGAAAAAAGCTCTCCTTCAAATCAATTGATAAGAAGGAGAGCCTTAAAATGTCTATTCTTTATTTCTTATGTTCGGTTTGACAAGTTTAGACCTCTCACCCTCTTCATTTGTTTGAGGATTGTAAGGAACTACATAATAAGAAGGAACATTAAACACATTTACGAATGAATCTCGATATTCATTTTGTCCAGTAACTGTATCAACTAATTTTTCTTTACCATCTTTTACGCGATAAATACGATATTGTTGTCGCTTATCGGTCGGTTTGTCCCAATTAATTTCAACTGAAAATAAACCAAACGGTGAGAATTTCACTTTCGAACGCACATTTGAAACTGGTGTGATTTGAATAGGAGAATCTAAATCATCTATATTTTTTGGTTTCTCAAAATGAGACGAAGGTTCCCGCCCAGCTTCACTCAGAATCTTTTTAAATAAGATCGTTGGATATGTACTACCATTTCGTAAAAAATGCTTTGAATCAGTTTTATCATACCCCATCCAAATCGTACCTACTACCTCTGGGGTATAGCCAACGAACCAGGCATCCTTATTTCCATTTGTTTGACCCGGAATATTTGTTGAACCAGTTTTCCCCGCCAAATCACCATTAAATTTACCTCTATTTGCTGTACCTTCTTTTACAACACCACTTAACATTTTCGTCATATACCATGATGTTTGAGATGAAAATACTTTATATTGTTTAATTTTCACTTCCGCGACTAACTCATTATTTCGATCATAAATTGCATTAATAACAAAAGGCTCCAATGCATCTCCATTATGATCAAATGAACTATATGCTTTTACTAGTTGCAATGGCGTAAGTCCTTCTTTAAGACCTCCTAAAGCCATACTCAATCCTTTATCTGGAATCTTTAAGTCCATCTTTTCTAAATAGCTTTTAGCTACGTCAATCCCAATATCATTTAATAGCCAAACAGCAGGGACATTTGCGGATTCTATTATTGCATTAAACATTGAAATATTCTTAGAATACTGTTCATTGTAATTTTTTGGTTTGTAATCTCCTAATGAACTTTGTTCATTTGGAATTAATGAATATGGATTGTAATTCCCTGTTTCAAGTGCAGGTGAATACACAAGTAATGGTTTTATTGTTGAACCTGGCTGTCTTTTAACGTTAATACGGTTTAATCCTTGGAAGTAATAATTTCTACCACCAATCGCTGCTTCAACTCCACCTGTTTCAGCATTTATTAAAATAAAAGCTCCTTCAGCGTTCGAATCTGTTCCAGGAAAATAGTTTCCATTTTTAAAATATTTATAGGCTGTTAATTGTGTTTTTTTGTGTATAGGCACGACAACTTTATATCCGCCATTTAACAATTCATCATACGAAATACCGTATTTTTCTTTTGCTTCTTTAATGACCATATCGATATAAGTCGCGTATCCATTTTCGAATTTCTGTTCAGTAATATGTAAATTGGTCGGTTTTTGCTTGTATTTCCTATATTCAACTTCAGTTAAATAATGATTATCCAACATTTTAAATAATACTAAATTTCTTCTTTCCAAACTTCTTCCTGGTTGATTAACTGGATCATAATGTGATGGGGCTTTTAAGAGAGCTGCCAGAGAAGCACTTTCATCTATCGTTAAATTTTGAATATCTTTTCCAAAATAATATTTGGCAGCGCCTCCGATTCCGTACACCCCATGTCCAAAATAAACTTGATTCAAATACATTTCCAATATTTGATCTTTTGTATATTTTCTTTCAAGATTTATTGCGATTATTACCTCTTTTGTCTTTCTCATAAATGTCTTATCATTTGTCAAAAAAACATTCTTTGCAAGTTGCTGAGTAAGAGTACTTGCTCCTTGAACTTTGCTAAACGCCTTTAAATCATGAACAATCGCACGAAATATTGATTGCATATCTATTCCGTGATGTTTATAAAATCGTTCGTCCTCTATTGAAACAATCGCATGTTTTGTATAATCGGGAACATCATTTATTGAAATAATTTGATGATTTTCATTATAGAGTTTTGAAATATAATTCCCTTCCAAATCTACCATTTCTGAAGAAGAATGAACGACAAGTTTCTCCTCATCTATTACATAATTTCCTAGAAAGACGATTAATAGGAATCCAAAAAAACTAACTAATAGGACACTTAAAAGTCCCACCGCTACATATCCCCATTTTTTCAAACCATTCACCTTCATTTCTCTAACCATTTCCATCTTAGTATATCCATTTATTCCCATGAATAAGTCATTATAATATTATTTTCGCTACTTATTTCCTTGGAAATGCAAATTTCAACAAGATTTTATCTAACTATTTTTGAAGGATATCCGCTATATTTCTTGAATAGGATATACAGATATATAGTTGGAGGAGTGAAAAAATGTCTGATTTATTTAGATTGTTAGATTCGTATTATCCAGAAATGGTTACTACCCGTAGGTACTTACACGAAAACCCAGAACTTTCTTTTAAAGAATATGAAACTGCAAAATTCATTCAAAACTTTTATAAACATTTAGGTGTTCCTTATCAGGCAAATGTTGGAGGAAATGGAATCGTAGCTACTATAACTGGTAGAAACCCTGGCAAAACAATCGCAATTCGAGCTGATTTTGACGCTTTACCAATTCAGGATGAAAAAAATGTACCATATTCATCTAAAGTACCCGGTGTAATGCATGCTTGTGGTCATGACGGGCATACTGCGACATTACTTTATTTAGCGAAGGCTTTCTTTGATTTAAAAGATACATGGGATGGAAAGATTGTCTTTCTTCATCAACATGCTGAAGAATATGCGCCAGGTGGTGCAATTTCAATGATTGCAGATGGTTGTCTAAATGGTGTTGATGAAGTTTATGGAACACACCTTTGGGCTGTAGAAGATTTAGGTACAATCGGTTATCGAAGTGGTCCAATTATGGCCGCGGCTGATCGTTTTACAATAACAATTCAAGGACAAGGCGGACATGGTGCAGAACCTCATCGTACGAAAGATAGCATTGTAGTTGCCAGTCAATTAGTTATTGCATTACAGCAAATTGTAAGTCGTGAAACAAATCCAATTGATACAGTTGTAATTTCTATTGGGAGTTTTGAAGCTAAAAACGCTTTTAATGTCATTGCGGACAAAGCGACTCTCATAGGAACAGTACGAACATTTAAAAAAGAAATTCAAGCACAAGTTAAAGAGCAAATGGAAAGAGTCATTAAAGGAATTTGTCTTGCGAATGATGTTACATATGAATTTAAATATGATGATGGTTATCCTCCAGTTGTTAATCATGAAAAAGAAACAGATTTACTAGTCCAAGTTGCTGCTTCGATTGATGAAGTTTCACACTTAAAAGAAATGGACCCAAAAATGGGTGGAGAAGATTTCGCATACTATTTGCAAAAAGTGCCTGGTACATTCTTTTTTACAGGAGCAAAATCTCCTGCAATCTCTGAACCTTACCCACATCATCATCCTAAATTCGATTTTGACGAGAAAGCTATGTTAATAGCTGCCAAAACATTAGGTTCTGTTACATTAGCTTCATTAAAACATTCGAATAAATTAGTTGGACAAAAATAAAAGAAAAAGGAGAACTTTATTTCACAAGTTCTCCTTTTTCTTTTAGATACCTTAATCGATATGAATTTTTTGCTGTTTCACCTAGCTGTTCTAGTAACTGATAATTAACATACGCTCCAACAGGCGCACCGATTAACGGGACCAATTGTAACAACTTGGCTAAATCAATATGATCTCGATATTCTTGTTGTAGCTTATCCCAATTAACTTGAGGATTTCCATCCAATTTTTCTTCCCAGTTCTCAATAATTTGCAAGGTCTTCTTCCTATGCTCATCACTTGAAAAAGCAAGTTGAAATATATACAGCATAAATTGCCGCTCTATTTCTACTTTCGGAGAATAGCCATATATCCTTGCAGCTTCCACCAAAAACCTAATTTTGATTCCCATTAATAATGGAAAATCTGCTAGTCCTAGTAGAATCCCGCCAGCACCTGTCCCAGCACCTTCAACTGCAGATATCTTTTTATATTCGTTCAATTTCTTATCAAGAATTGCATCTCTTTCTCTTAGCGACAATGCTTCATACTCTTCACTTCCGCCACTAAATACAGTCGAACCTCCCATAAACAAAGTCATCATATTTTTAACTGTTTGGGTAAGTAATTCCTGAATTTGTTCAGGCAATAAAGATTGTATCTTTAATTGCACTTTCTTTGCTGAAGTTTGAAAAAAGTTTGAATCGGCCATTATTTTTTGCTTCCATCTAGAAATTTCATATTGAATACGAAGTTCGTAAGAGTCCATTTAGATCACCCTTTACAATTGTTGTGGTTGGTTCAACCTTTTTCGGACATAAAATTTGATAAACCACACTGAAAATAAAGTGTACACGATAACAATCAATGCAAAACTTACTATAGATTTCAACATTATTAAAGCAATAATACTAAAAACTAGAGTACATATTATCAGTAGTATATACAAAAGTGTTGAAATGGATTTTCGATTTCCTTCATTTGTATAAGGATATATTTTCCATAACAAGTGATAATTATATTGTTTCAAAATTGTCATATTTTGAATCCCTATCAAATAAAGGAAAATGAAACCTATAATTAGCTTCCCTACAAAAGTTGGCACTAAATAAATAACAAATGCTCCGACCAGCAACTGCCTAATAAACATACTTAAATAATTACCATTTCGAATAAAAGTTCTAATTAACAAATAATTTGCTGCATTGTTTGTTTTAATTTTATTAATTAATGGATCTGCCCATCTACGACGCTTTACTTGTTGTTGTATAGAAGGTACATCCGTAAACATGTTAGCAAAACGATAAAAATTTGATAATCTCGTTGTATCAAGTTTGACATTTCTTTCCCATTGAACACGCTTATTAAGACTGATTGTTTGGATTAGGATTGCATACGTCGCTAAAAGTAGTATTGGAAGTAAAATAATCAGACTATACCACTTATTTAATAAGCTAAATAGAAAGAAAAAAGTACATAAAAATCGTAAACAATAATCAAAACCCCTATTAAGAATCCCTTTATTTGATGTATGAACAAAAGAAATAAATAAATGATATCCTTTCAACAAGAAAATAATGAGAATAAATATAATGAAACTTGTTGTTTCTCCTAATAAAAATTTCTTGTAAATCGGATAGGCGATTCCTAAGAATATCAACAATAAATAAATTTGAGCCATGTAAGATGTAATATATGACCGAATAAAATATACCTTCATTCTTTTTTCTAGTGGTAATAAGTACAACAAGTCTGGACCTTTGAAAAATGTCATGACTTGTCCTGTAGATACAAGCAAACTAAATAGAATAGAAATAACTAATTCAGCTGGAAAATTTGGCGACATCGTTTTAAGAAATTGTTGGTAGTAATAAGCCCCTCCACCAAAAGCAAATACAAGAACGAATTTGATATGATCATTTAGAATATATCGACTATATTTTGATAACTCCTTTATATAATCACGAAAACGTTTAAGCCATAACTCGTTAACATTCTTCATATTTTTTTATCCTTAGTAGCATAAATATAAATTTCGTCTAATGAAGCATTTGGCATATCGTATTGTTTTTGAAGTACTTTTAAGGAGCCTTTTGCAATAATAATTCCTTCATGAATAATAATGAACGAATCACAATAAATTTGAGCAGTTGATAGAATGTGTGTAGACATTAAAATACCTGCTCCATTTTCTTTTTCTTTCTTTAAAATCTCAAGTAAATCATTTATTGCAATTGGATCTAGTCCCAAGAAAGGTTCATCAATTATGTATAGCTGTGGTTGAACAATTAAAGAACAAATGATCATTACCTTTTGTTTCATACCTTTTGAAAACGTAGAAGGAAAATACTTTCTTTTTTCATAAAGTCGAAATGTTTTCAGTAATTCTTCACTGCGTTTTTTAAACTCTGATTCAGGTATGTTGTATGCTAGGGCAGTAAGTTCCAAGTGCTCTTGTAATGTTAGTTCATCATAAATCATTGGAGTTTCTGGTACATAAGATAAACTTGCACGGTACTCTGTAGGGTCCTTATCAAAATTTTTACCATTAACTAATATTTCACCTTTTAATGGTTTCAAAAGCCCCAATATATGTTTGATTGTTGTACTCTTCCCTGCGCCATTTAATCCAATTAGACCAACCAATTCATGTTTATTAATTGTAAATGAAACATCTTTAATAACAGGTTGTCTAGTATAGCCACCTGATACATCTTGTACTTCTAATAAAGTCATTTTCTACAAATCCTTTCATAGTACTTTACTTTATTTATTGTAACAAATATTAACTGTAACTTCCTTAATATCATATTTATGTGAACTTGAAAAAAAATCCTTCTTTTTTTTGAATACTATTTTGTCTTAAGGGTATTCTATTCTTGAAGGGAAAGAAACACACTCTTTCCAGTTCAACCATTTGAAATGAGGTGTGTGTTAAAGGTATATTATTTGCGTTCAAACCTAAGTCAGATAAATGTTTTAAGTGAAATGAGGTATCTCCTAAGATAAAGCATCGTTGTCATAAACAGCAGTGATAATATCAAGGGAGATGGTGCGCTTGAACAATATCTATTGTTACAAAGGTCTTTAGTATACCAACTTTGTAAATGAGGTGTCTCGAGCAGAGCATATAATTTATTTATAGGTGTACCAATTAATTGAACTAAAAAAGCAAATGAGGTGTCTGTTAAAGACAATTAACTTAAAAACCAACATCTTTCTCCTTCGGCAAGAAGCAACTACTAGTTGCTTCTTGTTTCATTTTAGGGACATTTATAGTGTAGATTTGATCATTTCATAAAAAGCGCTAAAAAGTTTAAACCTTATAAAGCAGATCCTAAAAAAGTAAAAAACTTTACTCTTAATACGAATACTCTTTTGCATTTAGGGTATTCTATTCTTGAAGGGAAAGTGCACACTCTTTCTTTTCAAACAATTGAAATGAGTTGTGTGTTAAATAAGTTATTATTTGCGTTCAAACCTAAATCAGATCATTGTTTTTAGTGAACAAGTATCTCCTCGATAAACCGTCGTTGTCAAACTTCAACGAAAATATCTAAGGAGATGGTACGCTTGAACAATATCTATTATTACAAAGGTCTTTAGTATACCAAAATCGTAAATGAGGTGTCTCGACCAGAGCATATAATTTATTATAAAAGGTGTACAAATTAATTGAACATTAAAGCAAATGAGGTGTCTATCAAAGACCATTCAAAAAACTAACAACTTTCCCCTTCAGCAAGAAGCAACTATTAGAAGTTGCTTCTTGTTTTTGTTTTCAATTATTAAATTGGACAGTTGGAATTTGAATTTGTAGATTACCACTCCAGGACGATCACTTTCCATTAAAAAATATTTTAAAAAAACTCTGTTAGTTTTTATTGTTGATATGAAACAAAACTCGTTGTTCGGAAAGATTTAGCATGAAGAGTATATAAAGAGATTTGATTGGAGTGGAAGGTGCGAGAATCCTGTGGGAGTAGCGAGAAGGGTGAGACCCCGCACAGTTCAAAAGGTAGGCATGCTAATACCACGACGTCCTGTCGTAAACGCATGCATGACACACATCGTGTGGGCCCAGTAGGATCAGCTCATGCCCCTCGGAAAAGGAGAATCCTGTAACGGAAATCAACATTATTTTTAACAGAGACTAAAAAAGTCTTTCAGAATTAAAAATACTGCTTTTTTATCCACAACAAATATATGATAAAATAGGTAAAAAATGAAAAGGGTGTTGATTAATATGGTACATGATGCGAATTGTATTTTTTGTAAAATTGTAGAAGGTCAAATCCCAGCATCTAAAGTGTATGAAGATGACAATGTATTAGCTTTTTTAGATTTGAGTCAAGTTACAGAGGGACACACATTAGTTATTCCAAAGAATCATGTTGAAAATATATTTTCTATGAATGAAGAAACAGCAAGTGTCTATTTCAAAAAGATGCCAATAATTGCAAATGCAATCAAAAAAGCATTTAATGTTGAAGGTGTAAATATTATTAATAATAGTGGTGTAGTTTCAGGGCAAACTGTATTTCATTATCATATGCATATTTTACCACGATATGGAAAAAATGATGGCTTTGATGTCAAATGGCAGACAAATACCGAAAATTACACAAATGAGCATCTACAAAATATTGCAAAATCCATCGAAAATAACATTATCAAACAATAATAATTGAATACTTCATAAAAATAAAAACAGGAGATCAATGATCTCCTGTTTTTTATTTATTTTCCAAATTTAAACTATTATTTATACTGTATTTTTAATGGTTTATATTATATATTTACTATATAACAAATAATATTATTAAAGCCAAAATACTATTTTTTCACAAATAAATATTATACAAGCATATTGTTTTTTATCCTTAACCCATAATTATAATATAAAATTGTAGAATTTTATCAACTACTTTGTGAAAATTTTTAAAAATTCTAACTAAAAGTTCTTTATTTATTCACATATTATTGGCATAATAATAAATAGATAGTTAAATAGTTAAATAGAAAAGAAGGTGAATTGATGAAAACTGAACAAAAAATGTACACAATGAAAGAAGCTTTGATTTTTAGTCAAAGAATTGCACAAATTTCAAAAGCATTATGGAAATCAGTTGAAAAAGACTGGCAACAATGGATTAAACCCTATGATTTAAATATCAATGAACATCATATTTTAATGATCGCCTTCCACTTAAAGGGTGCTTCAATTTCTGAAATTGCTAAATTTGGTGTAATGCATGTATCTACTGCTTTTAATTTCTCTAAAAAATTAGAGGAACGTGGTTTATTAGTATTTTCTAAAAAAGTAGAAGACAAGCGAAATACTTATATTGAGTTAACTGAAAAAGGTAAAAATATTTTATTAGATATATTAGAAGAATTTGATCCTGAGACTAATTCAGTTTTCCAAGGTACTTTACCTTTAAAAGAATTTTATGGTAAATTCCCAGAAAACATGGAAATTATGGCTATTTTACGCAATATTTACGGTAAAGATTTTATCGATATATTTGAAACTACTTTAGATAATATAGATAAAGAATTTATTGAAGAAGATAACCGTTTAATTAAAAAGCCTTAATATTATTTTGGATTTATTTTCTTAAATTTAAATTTCATTATGAACAATTCGCATACATACAAGCTTTTTTGATTTACATGCTTGTACCATTCTTAATTGTTGCTTAATGGAATCATTAGAAGCGGGCCAAAATTTAAAATTCAATCCGCTTTTTGTTTTGAACCTAATTGTTCAACGATTCACATAAATTAATATTCTTTGTAACCCCTTACATTTTGTTTCCTTTTTAAACACTGATCTACCCTCCCTTCCCAATTCTTTTTTACTTCTTCTCAATTAAACCAAACCTGCTTATTCTTTAATATGTATACCACTTTTTTAATTTTCATTTAAAATATGTTCCAAATAAACACTCAACCGGAGGCAATATGCCTCCGGTCGAATAATTGTCTTATTTACGAATTAAATACAAGCTGCTCCAACGATTATTAATAAGATGAACAGAACGACGATTAAAGCAAATCCACCATGATGAAATCCTGCGCTCATCATATACACCTCCTTTAGCTACATATCTTATCTTATGCGTATAGTAAAAAAATGGTCTGGGCAATTGTCTAAATATCTTTCTATTTTAAAGGCTTCTATTATGTTTAGAGAAATGAACACCCAATAATAATTAATAAGATAAATAGGATTACGATTAAAACAAACTCATTTGATGTACCTGATCCCATTTTTCCAACCTCCTAAGTGTAATTCTTTATAATATATAAACTAATGTCACATGTGACTGTGCTAATGTCACGATTGACAAGCTAAACATTGTTAAACCGCCTATTTTTTAATGAAAATTTTTTTTACCAATCAGACCATAAATTATATTTCCATTAAAATGCATGCCAAAATCTTCTTTTTTTGGATAAACTTTGTCAGATTGAAGAAAAATATGATATATTAAGTGAAGTTATTTCCAGTAATTAGAAAGATTCAAAAAGCTGGATATTGTTATGTTTAAGATACATACTTAACAAAGTAAATTTTTCTTTTATAAAGGAAATATATTTCAAATTTTTATTAGGAGATGTTTAAATGAAAAAGTTAATCGTATCTGCAGTTTTAGCAACATCGGTATTCGGATTAGCAGCATGTGGATCGGCTGGTATTAAAAATGATGTAGTTGCAAAAACAAGTGCGGGAGATATTACTTCCGAAGACCTGTATAATAAAATGAAAGATACAGCTGGATTAGCAATGCTTAAACAAATGGCAATTGAAGACTACTTAACTAAAAATTACAAAGTTAGTGATAAAGATGTTGATAAGAAATTCAATGATTATAAAACACAAAATGGTGATCAGTTTAAAGCATTTTTAACTCAATATGGCTTTAAAGATGAAGCTGCATTTAAAGAACGAGTTAAAATTGACTTATTAACTGAAAAGGCTGCTGAAGCAAGCGTTACGAAAGCAGAAATAGCTAAGTATAAACCAGAAATTAAAGCAAGCCATATTTTAGTAAAAGATGAAGCTACAGCTATAAAAGTAAAAAAAGAACTAGATGCTGGTGGGGATTTTGCGGCATTAGCTAAAAAATATTCAACTGATCCAGGTTCAAAAGAAAAAGGCGGAGATTTAGGTTATTTTGGTGAAGGTGCTATGGTTCCTGAATTTGAAGCAGCTGCTTATAAACTAAAAGTTGGTGAAATTAGTGAGCCAGTTAAATCTCAATTTGGCTATCACATAATTAAAGTAGTTGATAAAAAAGCAGTTAACGAGAAAGATGCTCGTGCAAAAATTGCTGCTTCAAAGCTAAGTCAAGAAAATTTCTCTGCATTCTCTGATGAGTTACTTAAAAAAGCGAAATTCAAAGTTGAAGATAAAGATTTAGCAAAACAAGAAAAATAATCACTAAAAAACACCTGCCTTTCAGAAGGCAGGTGTTTTTTAGTTTGAAGAAACTTCAGAGTTAAGTAATAACTGTTCTCTTCTTTCTCTTTCTTCTTTAATTCTTTGTAAGTAGATTTCTCCCTCTTTTTCAATGAAGGCTTCATCAGCATCCTTTTCTTGTTTAGAAGTATACAAAACCATAAATCCACTAACAAAAATACCTAAAATAACAATATACATCCAAAATGGTAACAATAACATATTTCTTCCTCCTTAGTAGACAAGCATTTGCTTCATTATATGGCTACTCTGAAGAAAGTATGATTATTTTAAAATTTTGGTTTATAGAAACTTCTATTTTCAAGTGGAAAAATGCGTTCTGTATATTCCCCAGGCTCTACACGTTCTAATGCTCGATCTAACATATTCATTTTTGCATCAATATTATCAATATAGTGCAAGATTTCCGCCTCTTTAATTAGCGGAAGTTTCGGACTACCCCACTCATATTTCCCGTGGTGACTTAATATAAGATGCTGAAGTACTGTAATCTCTTCCCCTTCGATGCCTAGTTCAATTGAAGCATTACCAACTTCGATTGCCATTAAAGAGATATGACCTAGTAAATTGCCTTCAACAGTATATTTTGTAGATACTGGACCAGATAACTCTTTCACTTTTCCTAAATCATGTAAGATTATACCAGCGAATAATAAATCCTTATTAATTGAAGGATACAAGTTTGAAATTGATTCTCCTAATTTCAACATGCAATAAACATGGTACGCTAATCCAGAAACGAATTCATGATGATTTTTTGTTGCAGCTGGAAAATCTAAAAAGTCGTCCTGATTTTTTAAAACAAGATATTCAGTAATTTTCTTAAGTTTTTCATTTGTCATATTATTTATAAAAGACATAATTTTTTCATATAACTCATCTTTAGCAATCGGTGCTCTTGCAAAAAAGTCTTCAGCATTCACTTCGTCTGATTCTTTTGTAGGTCGAATTTGTCTTAGTTTTAATTGGAGTTTCCCTCGATAATCATGAAGCTCACCTTCAACTTTAACAATCGTACCTTCTACATACGATTCCGCTTGTTCTGAAGTAATATCCCATAGTTTTGCTTCAATATCACCACTTTGATCTTGTAACGTTAAAGATAAAAATGATTTTTGATTACTAGCTACTCCTTTTGTAACTGCTTTTAAAAATAAGTACGTTACAAAACGTTCACCAACTTCATATTCATATACTTTTTTATCCATTTTGTACCTCCAATAAGTCTATGTTTCCTCCGCATTTACGGGCTAAATACCCCACCTTTGACATTCAAAAGTCTAAGTTAGCGATCAGTTCTTTTAGATAACAAACTAAATTTATCAACTAATAGAAAAGGGAAAGTTTAATTATGTAATTGTTGTTTTACTAAACCTATTATACGTTAAATCGCGAACTTATCCCAACTAAGATAGTACAAAAAATAAGACATAATATAACAATTCTTCTTTTTCTACTCAACTAAATCCATTTAGACAAGCCTGAATTTTTATATAATTCAAATTATTACTTTACACTTCTTTTTACTTTATGACAAAATAAGATTAATCGGATTATTTAAGGAGGATACTAATATGGCAACTTATCGAATAACTGCATTTGAAAAAACTGGAGAATCTATTGTAGATGAACAATTCGAGGCTACTACAGATCAAGAAGCAAAGAGAATCGGTGAAGAAAAACTGACTATACTTGATGCTCTCCATAAAACTCATCGCTGTATTAATCCAACTGGTAAATTATTATTATTTCATCCATAAAAAAAACTGCGAAATTACTTCGCAGCTTTTTTTATATATTTATTTTACACTAATCTTATACTTGTCGTAGCTGAACAAGCTTTTTCCACTTTTCCTTTTTGTCTAGTTCCAAAAGCTAGCTCTTCGCTAATATTCCATAAACCATTGAAGTGGAAAGTTCGCCACTTCTTCTGGTTCATGGAGATATTCCCTTCAGAGCTGATCAAGCTTTTTCCACTTTTCTCTCTGTCCAGTTACAGGCGTTAGCTGCTCGAGGTCATAAGCCAATTTCCATCAAAGATTAAAAACCAACCTTTGTTGGACCTTGTCTTATGCTTGTCGCAGCTGAGCGAACGCCTTCCACTTTTCTTATTGTCTAGTTCCAAAAGCTAGCTCTTCGCTAATATTCCATAAACCATTGAAGTGGAAAGTTCGCCACTTCTTCTGATTCATGGAGATATTCCCTTCAGAACTGAACAAGCTTTTTCCACTTTTCCTTTTTGTCTAGTTCCAAAAGCTAGTTCTTCGGTAATATTCCATAAACCATTGAAGTGGAAAGTTCGCCACTTCTTCTGATTCATGGAGATATTCCCTTCAGAACTGATCAAACTTTTTCCACTTTTCTATTTCCCAGTAAATTCTGGTTGTCTTTTTTGTAGGAATGCTTGTACGCCTTCATTGTGGTCTTTTGTTTTTCTCATTAGGCCTTGGCCATTTTTTTCACTTGCTAAAGTATTTTTTAAGTTTTCTAGATTGTTTTCACAATAAATTTGTTTTGTTTGAATCATTGCTAGAACTGGTTTTTGGAGTATAGTTTTTACTCGACCTTTTATTTCAGATTCGAAGTCTCCGCTGATTACTTCATCTATCAAACCTAATTCTAACGCTTGATTTGCGTTTAGTTTCTTTCCTTCCCAAATAAGTTGTTTTGCTTTTGACTCTCCAATCCTTTTTTCAAGGAAGTAATGAGCACCACCATCTGGGATTAAACCGATTCCAATAAAATTCATAGCTAATACACCTGATTCGTGTGCTAGTACATAATCACTTGCTAGTGCAAGACTTAATCCAATGCCAGCAGCTGGTCCATGAATTGCGCTAATGACAATTTTAGGTAATGTATACAATTTAATTACTAATTCTGAGATTAGATCCATTACTGGACCAAATGCACTTTCATCTGTATTACTTAACATAGATTTTAAATCTCCACCAGAAGAAAAACCTTTTCCGTTTCCACATAATACAACTACATCAACATCAGCAGATGTAATTTCATCTAAAGCATCTCTAAATTGTCTGAATGTATCTTCATTCATTGCATTTAAAACTTCAGGTCGATTAAATACAATCGTTGCAACGCGTCCTTCTTTACTTACTAAAATATGGTTAGCCGTGTTAGAAATTGTCATAAAAAATTCCCCCTTAAGTTCATGTCTATTTTTAACATTAAACATCATAGGGGGAATTTCCTTTTTTTTTATTTAAATTGACTAATTTCTTTTTGAAAACAATTCATCTAATATTTTAATCTTAGCGTTAGTGTAATGCTCGTATCCATCATTATATGACTTTGGATCTTTTGCATTCGCAAAACGAGTAATTTGACGAGTGCCAGGATGAACAAATTTACTTGAAGCTCCACAACCAAGACCAATTATCGTTTGTTCTTCTTCCATAATTAATATATTGTATAAACTTTCTTGTCCATCAACTGCATAGCCAATATTCTCAAGATTACCTAATATATTCTTTTGACGATATAAATAATATGGATGATAGTTATGATTTTCTGTCCACACAGTTGCTTCATTCATCATTTGTTGAACTTCATCGCGAGCAGCTACTTTATACTTTTGTTTATTTTGCGTCATTTCTGAAGCTCTCTTAAATGATAGGGTATGGACTGTTAAAGATTCAGGCATAAGCTTTTCAGTTTCATTTAACGTATGCTGAAATTCCGATAGCCCTTCGCCAGGTAATCCAATAATTAAATCCATATTTATATTATTCATTCCCATTTCACGAGCTAAATGGAATTTAGTGATTGTTTCATCAACAGTGTGATGTCTTCCAATAGCTTTCAATGTTTCTTGAATATACGACTGTGGATTTATACTAATTCGATCAATATTCCATTTATTTAAGACATCTAATTTTTCAGGTGTAATTGTATCCGGTCTACCTGCTTCAACCGTTATTTCACGTACTTGCTTCATATTTGGAAATGATTCATGCATTTTAGCATAAAGTAAATCCATTTCTTCAGCTGTGATACTAGTTGGCGTTCCTCCACCATAATAGATGGTCGTAATATTGATTCCACGTTCTTTTAGGAATTCGCCTACCTTTTCCATTTCGTAATGTAATCCATATAAAAATGAATCGACTGCACCTTGCTTACCTTGAATTGCATAAGCTGGGAATGTACAATAAGCGCACTTCGTTGGACAATATGGGATACCAATATAAATACTTACTTCATTTTCCAGGTTGTATAAATCCGGAATCACTTTTAACTGTCGATCAACAATCGATTGCATTAATTGTATTTTCTCTTCATGAATTAAATAATCATTACGTAATTCTTCATGAGCCAATTCCTTTGACATACCGTTTTTCAACTTCGTATGAAGAAGCTTTGTCGGTCTAATCCCTGTCAGAATTCCCCATTTTTGTTGAATGCCTGTATACTCTTGCAGTAGTGACAAAAAGACAAAATTAACAGCCTTCTTAATAAATTTAAACGATTCTTTTTCATCTTTTCCGTCTACATAGCTAGTCGTCTTTTGAAACTCAGCACCTAACTTACCTAAAACTCTTTTATTCTGTTCATCTAAATCAAACAATACTTCTATATCTGCTTCTATTTTATTTAATGAAACATCACAGTCTTCGAAGAACAATTGAGATAAAAGCTCTAATGGTCTTTGAAAACGGCTATCGTCTAAACCTTTAATATATATTTTCATGATTTATCACCTTCATAATTTATCACTTAAGTATAAAATTAATGACTACTGAGGTCAATTAATAAAAATCACAGATAAAAACCTGGTTTTCAAAGACATATTCTCTGAAAACCAGGCTAATATTATTTTTCTATTTTTAAATGCGATTTTAAAAATGGAAGTGGAAATTGTTTCCGGAAATGCTCTTTGATCATATATGGAACACCATTTTGATCATTTGAACGAGTAATCCAATCAGCTACCTTTTTTATTTCGACTGGCGCATTTGACATGGCTACCCCTAATCCGGCATGTTCGATCAGTGGTAAGTCACTATAATTATCACCTATTACAACCATCTCATGATATGAGACACCTAAATGTTCACCTAATCGTTTTAATCCTGAGTATTTTGAAATCCCTTTTCGTACAATTTCTATCTTTTTCTCTTCCTCACATAAACAATCTAAATGAGAATATTTTTGGTTTAGTTCTTTTCTTACTTTATTTTTTTCTACTTCATCAGAAAAATAACATTCTATTTTTAATGGTAAAATTGAATTTTCAAGAATACTATCAGATAATGATTCTACAAATTGAATAGGATAAAATACAGGGTCGGCATTCGATAATACTGCCTTAGCCACTAAATTAGACTGCAATTTTTTACGATTACCGATTGAGAAATGTTCATGTGAAAGACGAATATTACAATCATATTTTTCCAATTTTTTTACGATGTCATATGCTTCTTCTTCTTCAATTCGCTTTTCAAAAAATGGCTCATCAAGCTTAGATGATATAAAAGCACCAGAGTGAGAGACTAGTAAGGAAGGAATTTTTAATGCTTTTGCAATTTTTTTAGTAGCTTGGAAATTTCTACTTGTAAATAAAGTTACATAAATACCTTTATCTTGCACATACTCTATAGCATCTTTTGTTTCCTTTGAGAGTTTCCCGTTTGATTGTAACAATGTACCATCTATATTAATTGCAAGTAACTTATAAATCACTTAATCTCCCCCATTTCACGAAGAATACCTTACTCAAACATATGACATGCTTACATTAAATAGAACAGGATAGGTTGTTATTATAACCATTTATATGTAAAAAAAGACTTATACGGTATTTTAGTGTGAAACATTGATAATTCAAAAAAATGGCAACTAATTACCATATTAATTAGTTGCCATTTCGTATGATATTAAACTGTTTTCTCCCCGCGAAAAGAACCCGTAAATTTAAAAGAAGACTTCTTAAGCTTACTGATTAAGTGCGGTATATAGTTCCTCTAATGGTTTCATGATAATTTTATTTAAATCTTGAATGACTAAATTCATTCTTTGCTCTGCCTGCATTAGATTTGCAATTAAAGGATTCTGTGACACTTTCGCTACAATTGCTTGCGCTTGTGCACTTTCTTCAGGAGTAATTTGCGCCCCTTGCATCATTTTTTGCTGCATCACCATTTGGAAGTTTTGGAATTCCATAAATAATGGTTTTGCACTTTGGTCAGCAAGGACTTGTGAATATAGAGCTTGTAAATTTTTAAAATCTGGTTGCTCCTTTAAGGCACTTTGTAAAGAATAAGCGAAGTCATAAATGTTGACTGTCATGTTTCTACCTCCTAATAACATTTGTATCTTTCACTATAGCAAACATTCTATTATATGTCAGTTATCCTAAAACAAAAACAATTTATTACTTTTAACATTCCATTCTTTTCGTAAATTTTGTTGCTATTAAAAAAGTAATTCGTCAATTTCCACTCCAGGATGCTCGCTTTCCGTGGGGCGTGCGATGAACCTAGGCCCACACGATGTGGGTCATGCATGCGTTACGATAGGACGTCGTGGTATTAGCATGCCTACCTTTTGATGCCTGCGGGGTCTCACCTGTCCCGCTACTCCCACAGGAGTCTCGCATATCCGTTCATCATTTTCTTTATTTACAGTTTGTTTTAAAAACCTTTTTAAAAACAACACTTTTTTAGAAAAGATCCTAAAATTTTTAAGATTCATTCACCATCTAGGCGAATATCACATATGATACAACGATAATAATTTGGAAAGGAGGAGAATCATTGCAATCTTTTCCTAAAAACTCAGACCCACAATCTTTTGTCGTTGTAACAGATACAATTAACGAACACTCTTTAAATCCACTAGGTTCAATAACAACATTATGCGAAGAATTAGCAGAGTTGTGCCAAGATAACCAAATAGACTTCTATGTGACTACGTTTCAAAAACTATTTTCAAATGATTCAAGTGGTTATAAACGAACCGATAACGGTTGGATTTTAATGAATGTCCCTCCACCAACTGTTATTCATAATCGTATTCATTCTAGAAAACTTGAACGTTCAAATGATTTTAAAAGAATAAGCACAACATTCTTTGATCATCATATTCCTTTTTTTAATGCTCGTTTTTTAAATAAGCTTGAAGTTTTTAAGGCATTCATTGAATCTAATTATTTAAAACCTTATGTCCCTTACACTGAGGAATTCATTGCTCAAGAACAATTAGAGAACTTTTTACAAAAATATTCTACTGTTTTTATTAAACCAATTCACGGGAGTCAAGGTCGAAACATAATAAAAATTACAAAAGAACAAGATTATTTCCTTTTACAAAACAGTCAAAATACGGAAACAGTGTTACAATTCCCAACTGTTCATCAATTATTCAAAACAATAAAACCTCACTTAAAAACACGAACCTTTATTATTCAGGAGGGCTTATCACTCATTTTAAAGGAGAACCGTTTGGTTGATTTTAGATTCTTGTGCCATAAAAATAAATCAGGTAAATGGGAAGTTACTTCAACTATTGCAAGACTAGGTCATCCTACACAGTTTGTAAGTAACTTAGCACGTGGTGGTGATATGCAAAAACTTGACGACTTTCTAAGTCATTACTTACCAAAGAAGGAGCGAATTCATTTTAAGAAATTACTTAATGAATTAGCCTTAGAATGTTGTAGGTGCATTGATACCTCCTTTGAAGGTTTATTTGCAGAGTTTGGTGTAGACCTCGCTATTGATGAACACTTTAATCCCTGGGTTATTGAATTAAATTCGAAACCATCAAAGGATTTACAGTTTACAGATCCACTTCAAAAAATTAGACCTTCAACAAAGGCTATTTTTTCTCTTGTTCAATCATATTTATAAGTACAAGGAGTGAAGAAGATGAGAATAGGATATTTATCTCTTAAAGAAAGACAGGAAGGTGAATACGTACAACATATGGCTAAAGAAGCTAGTAAACTTGGTTATGAGTTTGTTCAATTTACACCTTTTAGTATTCAACCTTCGACTGAGGAAATTATTGGATGGAAATATATTCCTGAAACAGAGCAATGGGAGAAAACATCTTTTGAAATTCCAAATTATATTTATGATCGCTGTTTTTACTCTCCAAGTATTAAAAGTAAGCAAGCAAAACCAATTGTAGATTGGCTAAAAAAACGAAAAGATATTACTTTTTTAGGTTACGGACTACCTGGAAAATGGGATACTTATCAAGCTATTTCGACTGAAGAAAGTCTGAATCCATATATTCCTAAAACTAAAAAATTATTGCATTTGGCTGTCTTCTTTGAAGAACTGAGAAAAACTAGAAAATTAGTGATCAAACCAATTCACGGTTCTCGAGGTATTAATATTTACTTTATTACACTAAATGCGTACTCGATTAGCGTTTCAACTCAAAAAAATAAAGAAGTAGTTGAAACAATTTATGAAACAAGAGACGAGTTTTTTGAATGGCTACAACCAATTGTTGAATCTAAAGGTTACCTTTATCAAAGTTATCTAGACCTTAAGACAAAATCACATGAAGCTTTTGACTTAAGAGTGTTATTACAAAAAAATGAAAAAGGTGAATGGTACACAGTTGGTAAGGGTATTCGAATCGGTAAACCAAATTCGATTATTTCTAATCTAAGCGCAGGAAGTAATGTTCAGTTATTCGATGAATGGATTACTCAATTTAGTCAAAGAACTGCCTTAATTATTCAAGATGAAATTGATACGATTTGCAAAAAATTACCTTTAGTTTTAGAGAAAAGTTTCTTACCTCTTTTCGAAATCGGTCTAGATATCGGAATTGATTCAAATCAAGCTGTTTGGATTTTAGATATTAACTCTAAGCCTGGTAGAAAAGTTCTTTTACAGACTAACCCATCTATCCAAAATAAACTTTATTCCGCTCCAATTCAATATTGTCTTCACCTACAATCTAAATCTAAAAGCGAAAGAAGTGAAATCAAATAATGAGGGAAGCTGTTAAAATCGTTACACATCGACAGAGTAAAGATTTAGTCTGTATACCAGAAGAATTAGCCTCAACTAGACTGATTGAGTATATTGCTTTTGGCCAAAAAAAATACCCATGTCAATTCGTTACGATGAATACACTTCATAACGTCATCTCCATTTCAGAAAAGCTAAGTGAAATGTTAAATATTCCTTTCGAAGGAAATATAGAACCACTCATTATTGGCGATACCCTTCACTTAGGTCCACTAGTTGGAATATTTACTGCAGGTTTTACTGAATCACTATTAAGACCTATTGGGGATCGTAGCTTTATGTTTGCTAACTTAATGGCGGAAAACAGTCATCTAAATAGTTTTATTTATTTGTTTGGCGTACATGGTATTGATTGGGAAAATGAAACAATTCAAGGTTACTTCTTCACAAATAAAAGGTGGATTAAAGAAGTTGTTCCCTTTCCTTCAGTTATATATAATCGATTACCAAACCGGAAAATTGAGCAGCATAAATCGATAAAACGTGTTCGTGATCGATTAGAAGAAGAATATAAAATCCCTTGGTTTAATCCTGGATTTTTTAATAAATGGGATTTGTATCTCAAACTAAAAAACGAAAAATCAATTGCACATTATCTTCCTAAAACGAAGAAGTTTATCAATTTTGATACAATTGAAGAATTGCTTTCAGCCTATCAATTTGTTTATGTTAAACCTGAAAATGGCAGTCTTGGTTCAAAAGTAATTTTGATCCGTTATCACCGCGAAGAAGAAATGTACTATTGTAGATATCGTGAAGATGAAATAAATAAGCTACAAAAATTTTCTTCAATCCACACGTTAATAAATCATGTTTTTCGCAGGCTGAAATTGCAAGATTTTATTGTCCAACAAGGAATTCCTTTAATCCGCTTTGAACATCAGCCCGTAGACTTCCGGGTGCATACAAATAAAGATGCTTCAGGGAAGTGGCAGGTTACAGTTATTGCAGCTAAAGTTGCTGGAAAAGGAAGTACAACTACTCATATTAACAATGGTGGTCGTGTTAAAACAATTGAAGAAGTGTTTGATCAAGATAAAGCGAAAAGAATTAATGATAAGTTATCAGAAGCTGCACTAAAAATCAGTGATGTCTTAGATAAGCAGTTAGATGGATATATAGGTGAGATTGGATTTGATTTTGGCGTTGATAAAAATGAAGACGTCTGGTTATTTGAAGCGAATTCCAAACCAGGTCGTTCTATCTTTTCAAATCCTAACTTCCGAGAAAACGATAAGCATATAAAAAAACTTTTTCTTGAATACGCTACTCACCTAACTAAAGAAACAACAAAAGCTGAGGTTTCAATGAAATGACCTCAGTTTTTTACCATCTAGATTCAAATACATGGTCACATGACACTCATTCTATAATTGCCACACTTGGCCATAATCGCTTATCAATTCATCCAATATCGAAGGACCAAAAAATGAACATTATTTCATTCAATGTCAAAAGTAATCAGACTCATTTAGGTCCAATTGTTGGTCTATTAACTAATGAAGATCGCTCACCATTTAGTGGAAATATTAAAACATTTAAACGAATATGTAAAAAAGTACTACAAAATGGTGGAATTCCAGTCATACTAACACCTTCAAGATTCTCTGGCAACTCAATTAGATGCTATACATTCTGTTTTAAGACAAAGAAATGGATCGAACTATATTCTCCATTACCTGATGTCATTTATAACAGGATCCCTACAGTTGAATTTGAATCAAATGACATCTATAAAAATTTCCGAAAAATGATTTCACAGCTGAAAATTCCATTTTTTAATGAATCCTACCTTTCAAAAATTCAAACCACATCAATTCTTTCATCAAACGAATTTCTTTTGAAATTCATCCCAGAAACTATCACATTAACGTCTGCTGAAGACCTAGCTCATTATTTAAGAAAATGGAAAAGTCTATATATAAAAAAGCATAATTCGTCAAGAGGCTTTGGTGTTTTCAGACTTAAATTATTAAAACCGAATCTGGTGTTAATTCGAAATGCATTTCATGTTGAAGTGACAAAAGAGATTAATGATTGCTGGAAATTTATAAATTCATTAAATGAGGCGTATATTTGTCAGAGGGCTATTCGTAGTGAATTATCTGATGGAAGAAAATTTGATTTACGTATTCTCGCTCATAAAAGTGAAAATCAATATATTTTATCTGGTGTAGGTGTTAGAGTTGGATCGTTAAATGGGATTACAACACATGTCCCTCGAGGTGGAAGTATTATTCCATTAGAAGAACTTCCTGTAGAGTTAGATTATCAATTATTAAAAGAAATCGTACAAAATACTGGTGAAGCTTTAAATAAAAACGAAGCTAATTTTTATGAGTTCTCAATGGATATTGGTCTTCAAAATAATCACTATTATATTTTTGAAATCAATTCTAAACCGATGGTATTTGATGAAACTGCTATAAAGCAACAAGGACTCGAAAATTTAATTCGACTTTTTTATGAACTTTCAAATTTTAAACCGTAGTTGAAACTACGGTTTCTTTTTAATTATGAATAAGAATGATAAAATAAATGTAAGAATGTTGTGAAAGGTTTAAGGATATGATCGATAAAATTGCAATTTTATTTGGTAAAGATTCTATTTCAATCTCCCCTGAAAAAAATACATACTTGGATTACACTTGGTTTCTTAGTGAATCTCAAGAAGTTTTTGGGATTAAAAACAGCAGAATGTCAAATGAACAAAAGAGCTTATTATCAGGTATTTTCACGAAACTAGAATTAGATACTCTACTCTTTCCAACCGCCCATAATGACTGGAATGAATACTTATTTAATCATAATGGAAAAAATCCTTTCGGTATTGAAGATGAAAGTAAACTTCCAGTATCTGTGCGTTTTATTCATTTTTATAGTAATCAACTTTTTACGAATAAGGCTGAATTTGAAGAAGCCATACATGCGTTTTTCCATAAAGAAGTGCTGATTATTTGGTCCTCATCTAAAGAAGGTGTCATTATTGAAAAAATTGATGATCAGCCGCTACATCATTCTTTTTTGGAACATATGCAAGAAATTATTGCAGCAGATTTGTACCATGATGTTAGTTTTTTTGTTGGTAAGCATTATAACCCATTGTCCGATTTGCATTTGTACTATGACATTGAACATCAATGTTTTCTAAAAGCAATTAAATTAAAAAAACAAAATAAAGTTCTATGGTTTTCAAAAGAAATGATTAATTACATACTTTCTTTTTTACCAATTGAATTACAGAATGAATTGCCTAAGTTATTTTTAAATGATATGAAATTAGAAGATACCATCCTTTCAACTGTTAAAATTTACTTACAAAATAATATTAATGTGACTGCTACTTCGAAACAAGCTTTTTTACACCGAAATACAGTTCAATATAGACTAGATAAATTTACTGAACAAACTGGTATCGATTTAAAGCATTTTGAAGATGGTCTTGTTGTTTATTTAGCCGTTCGCCTATTAGAAATTATAGAATGATAATCATTTTAAGCTCCCTTTGTGCAAATTGTACAAGAGGGATGCTTTTTTTTTGTAAACGTTTACTATTGTTCGGCTTCATCATTATGGGTACAATCTATGTAAATGAAACCGATTTCACTATTTAGGAGGAATTTAAAATGGCAGAATTAAAATTAGACCATATTTTTAAAATTTATGATAATAATGTTACAGCAGTTGAAGATTTCAATCTTCATATTCAAGATAAAGAATTTATCGTTTTCGTAGGTCCATCAGGATGTGGTAAATCAACTACACTTCGTATGATTGCTGGATTAGAAGATATTTCAAAAGGTGATTTCTATATTGATGGCAAACGTGTAAATGATGTTCAACCAAAAGATCGTGATATCGCAATGGTTTTCCAAAACTATGCATTATATCCTCATATGACAGTTTATGATAATATGGCATTCGGCTTAAAATTACGTAAATTTGAAAAAGCTGAAATCGATCGTCGTGTAAAAGATGCTGCTCGTATTTTAGGTCTTGAACAATATTTAGATCGTAAGCCAAAAGCTTTATCAGGTGGTCAGCGCCAACGTGTTGCATTAGGACGTGCTATTGTACGTGATGCAAAAGTATTCTTAATGGATGAGCCATTATCTAACTTGGATGCAAAATTACGTGTAGCAATGAGATCTGAGATTTCAAAATTACACCAACGTCTTCAAACGACAACAATCTATGTTACACATGATCAAACAGAAGCAATGACAATGGCAACACGATTAGTTGTAATGAGAGATGGAATTATCCAACAAGTAGGAACGCCTAAAGAAGTATATGACAGACCAGAAAATGTATTCGTAGGTGGATTTATTGGATCTCCTGCAATGAATTTTGTGACTGGTAAACTTGAAGATGGATTCTTTAGCTTAGGAAACAAAAAAATTGTAGTTCCAGAAGGAAAAATGAAAACTTTAAGAGATAATGGATATGTAGGTAAAGAAGTGATTATCGGAATTCGTCCTGAGGACTTACATGACGAGCCTGTATTTTTAGAAGCTTCTCAAGGTACAATTCTTGATTTAGAGATTGAAGTTGCTGAGCTACTAGGTGCAGAATCAATGTTATATACTAACTTTGATGGACATCAATTAGTTGCTCGTTTAGATGCACGTTCAACATTCACTCACGGCCAAAATATAAAGTTAGCATTAGATATGAACAAAGTACATTTCTTCGATAAAGAAACTGAATCACGTATTCGATAATTAAATTTTTTATAAAATTGGCTCTGTTAGGTAATCAACAATCTTTTTTAACAGATCCATAAAATTAAACGCAGTACCATTCAATTGGTACTGCGTTTAATTTATTTTATTTATTATTTTTAATAGCCCTTCATTACAATCTGGACAATTAAACATATGTGTACAGTATTGATTTGAGTTTTCAGTTGTTAATCCATCCGACTTTGCAGAAATATCGTAGTCTAAATAAGGGCTATATTTATCCTCATAGTCAATTGCTCTTCCTTTATCCTCACATACATTTTCGCAAACAGGACAAATTACTTTATATTGTTCAATGCCATTACAAAGCGGACAAATACCTTCCATTTCACTTACTCACTTTCATTATGTACTATTTATTTCATTAAGAAGGGATGGAGAAAGATCTCCATCCCAATATCCATATTATTATTTTGAATATCCACCTAAACTTTGTTCAGCCATTTGAACTAAGCGTTTAGTGATTTCTCCACCTACAGAACCATTAGCGCGAGCTGTAGAATCTGGACCTAATGTTACTCCAAACTCAGAAGCAATTTCATACTTCATTGAATCTAAAGCTTGTTGTGCACCTGCTACTACTAAGCTGTTGTTAGTGTTGTTTGCCATGTGTCTCACCTCCTTAAGTAGTGTAATGATAGTATGACTCCAAACCATTAACATATGTATGTTAAGACAATGTAAATTTTGGAAATAAAAATTTGATGTTATTGCGAAAATAAAAAAAAGTACTAGATGCTTATCTAGTACCTACACTGTGTATAAAAAATCCTCCAAACTTAGTATTCATACTGATTGAAAACGATTGTCTTTCGAGGCGTGAAGCCTGATGAGGAGCGGAGTTACCATTAACGGTAATGAGCACCGCAGACAGGCAAAACAACGAAGAAAGCGAGCGTTTGTCAACAGTATGAAAGTACTAGATGGTTATCTAGTACTTAACCTTACTGTATTAACTGTAAAAACTGTTTTGTACGGGCTTGTTTTGGATTTACTAACACTTCACTTGGATGACCTTGTTCAACAATATAACCGCCATCCATGAATATCACTTCATCTGCTACATCACGTGCAAATTTCATCTCGTGGGTAACTACAATCATTGTCATTCCCTCTTCAGCTAATTCCTTCATAACTTTTAATACTTCCTGAACAAGCTCAGGATCTAAGGCAGATGTTGGCTCATCGAATAAGATGACTGTTGGTTCTAAAGCTAATGCTCTAGCAATACCTACACGTTGTTGTTGACCACCAGATAACTGGTGAGGTAATAAATTTATTTTATCTTCTAGCCCTACTTTAATTAGTAATTCAGTTGCTTTCTTTTTAGCTACATCTTTTTTAATCTTTTGGACAGTCACTAATCCTTCCATTACATTCTCAAGTGCTGTTAAATGTGGAAATAAGTGATGCTGCTGAAATACCATACCTGTTTTACTTCTTAATGAAATAATTTCTTTTTTAGACACTTTTTTAGCAAAATCAATCGTTTGATCGTTAATTGTAATTTTCCCATCAGAAGGTTGCTCTAAAACATTAATGCATCTTAAAAATGTAGTTTTTCCTGATCCAGAAGGTCCAATTATTGCAGTTACAGTACCTTTGTTCACATTTAAACTAACATCTTTTAGTACTTCTAATTCTCCAAAGCTTTTCTTAATATTTTCTAATTTAATCATTTATGTCTTCCCCCACTATTTTGCAACATAACGTTCTACTCGAGCTTCTAGTCGCCCTTGAATTACTGATAGGAAGAAGCAGATTATCCAGTAGATTAACGCGGCTTCTGAATATACAACTAAAAATTTATAATTCATTGCAGCAATTTCTTGAGCAGTTCTAAACATTTCAGTTACTAAAATTAATGAGGCTAATGAAGTATCTTTAACTAAACTAATAAATGTATTAGATAAAGGTGGTAAAGAAACTCTGGCAGCTTGAGGAATTATGATTCGTTTTAATGTTTGATTATATGACATGCCAATCGAATAAGCAGCTTCCCACTGCCCTTTATCAATTGATTGAATTGACCCTCTAATAATTTCTGAAGCATACGCTCCTACACTTAAAGAAAAACCAATAATTGCAGAAATATAAGGTGAAATTGTTAATCCAATTGTAGGCAATCCGTAGAAAATGATAAATAATTGAACTAATAATGGCGTACCTCGAACGATTGAAACATAAAATCTAGCTAATCCATTTAAGAATTTATTACCTGACAGACGGAATAATGCGGTAATAAAAGCCAACACAAGTCCAAGTATGAACGTAATGATGGTTAATGGAATAGTTCCTGTTAAAGCAGTTTTAACCATTGGAAGGAATGAATCCTTCACAATGGTTAATGTGTTACTCCAATCTGCATTTAAAATATTACTTAAGACCATCTTTACCAAACCATTTTTCAACTATTTGATCATAAGTTCCGTCTTTTTTCATTTCATCTAAAGCTTTATCAACCGCTTTTACTAACGAATCATCTTCTTTACGGAACATTAAACCACTATCAGATGCATCGTTTTCTAAAGCAGCGATTTTAACTTTTGTATCGCCTGTTTCATTTAAATAGTTTTGAATTGATAATTTATCATTGACCGTTACATCTCCACGCCCTGTTTCAATTAATTGAATTGCTTGACTGAATCCTTCAACACCAAGTAATTTGGCACCATATTTTTTAGCTATGTCACCATAATTACTTGTTAAAGATTGTGCCGCTGTTAATCCTTTTATATCTTCAAAGTCTTTTACTTTTTTATCATCGCTTTTAATAACTAAAGCTGCTGAAGATGTGATATATGGTTGTGAGAAATAGTATTTCTTTTCTCTATCCGGTTTAATACCTACCTCATTTGCGATCATATCAAAACGTTTTGAATCTAATCCAGCAAAAATTGCATCCCATTGCGTTTCAAAGTATTTCGGTTTTACACCTAAACGTTTTGCAACTTCATTTGCTATATCAACATCAAACCCTGTTAATTTCCCACTCTTATCATGGAATGTGAATGGTGCATAAGTACCTTCAGTACCGATTTTTAATTCACCGCTATCTTTAACTTGAGTTAATAAATTTTTCCCTTTTGTATTATCTTCTTTTTTATTTGCATTGCAGCCTGCCATAAAACCTGCTGCAAGTACTAGTGAACCTAAAGCTAAACCAATTTTCTTAATTTTCATTTTTTAATCTCCCTTAACCTTATCGGAATTGTTTGTATTAAATATATTTCATGTGTTACAAAATTACAATAAAAAAATCTTATATTTTATTATTTTTATTTTTGAGTGTTTTAATTCTTAGTTTGCAAAATGAATAAACCCGATTCCTAAGAACCGAGTTTACTTTGGAAATTCCGGTTATTTATTTTTACGATTACACTCTGTATTCTTCTATTTTGTACTTCATTAATTATGAAAGTTAAATTGTTATATTGAACTGATTCCCCAGTGTTTGGGATATGTTTAAAACATTCGAATAACCATCCGCCTAATGTTAAATATCGGCTGTTAGGATTTTTCATTTTAAACTTATGAAAAAAACTCGATAAAGAAATTGAAGCTTGAAAGTGGAACTCACTCTCGTTGATTTGAATAAAATCTTTTTCTAAATCATCAAACTCATCTCGGATGTCACCAACGAGTTCTTCTAAAATATCTTCAAGTGTAACAATCCCTGAAGTCCCGCCAAACTCATCTACTACAACGGCTAGATGTGCATTTTCTCTTTGAAGAATTGCTAAAACTGTTGAAATTTTCATAGTCTCAATCACAAAAATCGGTTTTCGTAAGATTTCTTTAATATTAACTGTTTGATAATGCAGTAAATGATTTAAAAACTCTCTCTCTGATATGACACCAACAATATGATCGATATCTTGTTCATATACCGGAATTCTGGAGTAACGCTCTTCTAAAAATGTTTTACGGATTTGGTCGACTTTTTCATTTAATTCGATTGCGATAACTTTTGTACGGGGTGTAAGAATATCATTTATGATTTTTTCTTTAAACGAGATTGATCTTAAAAAAAACTCATCCTCACATTTTTCTGCATCAGCTTGAACAATGTAGTTTTGAATTGTTTGATTTATTTCATTTTCTTGTCTATTAAATAGTCGTTTTAAAAAATGAAAAAAATACAATAAAACATTACCCGAGGGATCTTCTGGCAAGCAATTCACACCCCTATTTTTAATTTTTGATACTCAAAATGTCGACAATCCTTTACAAATATTTAATTAATATGTATTCATTACAGGAAAATTTATGCAAAAAAAAATCCTCTAACGTTTGATTATAGTAGAGGAAAAATTGAGGTATACTGCTAAACAATTAAAATAAAAAAGATTGAAATAGCCGCATGCTAATTACGAATTTGAAAGCTATCTTCCATATCCAAACTAGAATTAGACAAAAAAGTTAGTCTGATTAACTCAATCTTATAATTCTATAATATACCAATTTTTTTGTACGTAATTAATTGAATGTTAACGTTTTGTGAAATAGCTCACGAATGGTGATTTCAAAAATTTATATCAATTTTTCTGGTAATTATTAGACATGCTTTCAATTTTATTCGACTCTATAATTTGTGTACCATGCAAGTCACTAGTCGCACAAATTATCATTGTCTTAGCAACATTTATCGCATTAATTGGCCGATACTTTATAAATGGACCTGAGAATAAAAATGGCATTACATTTGATATTTTTTCAGCAAATTTTTCTCCGAATCTAAATTGCTGACGATCTCCAAGCAATAAAGAAGGTCGGAAAATGAATAAACCTTTAAACTTTATTTTCAATACATCTCTTTCAACTTCGCCTTTTACTTTATAGTAAAAAATATTTGACTGACTATTAGCACCCAATGAACTGATCATTAAGAAATTTTGTACAGATACCTCACTAGCAATTTGTGCCGCTTTTATCGTGTAAGCATAATCAACTTCTCTGAATTTCTCTTTTGTTTTCGCTATTTTTATTGTTGTACCTAAGCAACTAAAAACATCATTTACTTGAAAAAAACTCTTATATTCTTCTAAATTTTGAAAATTTATTATGACTTCCTCAAGCTTTTCATGACATATATCACTACTTTTTCGGACAAGGATTGTAACTTTTTCATACTCATTATTTTGCAGTAGAAGTTTTACAACATTCCTCCCAATGAGACCCGTTGCTCCAATCACTAAAGCTTTTCTCTTCATCCCACTCACCCTCACTATTACAATTTATTTGTTAGATCTATTCTTTACTATTAGCTCATCTTAATTATTTCCTGCTTCATTTTAAACAATTTGTTTTAATATTTTAAATAGGTTTTTTTGTACATTATACTAGAGGTTGATTGAACGGAAGGTGCGAGACTCCTGTGGGAGTACCGGGAAGGGCCAGACCCCGCAGGTGTTAAAAAGGTAGGCATGCTAATACCACGACGTCCTGTCGTAACGTATGCATGACCCACGTCGTGTGGGTCCAGGAGGCTCGACTCACATCCTGAAATTGAAATCAACTAACATACTCTCAATTAGCAACAATTAGTAAGAAAAGAGCCTTTAGAAAATGGTCCAATTAAAAATTTATAAAATATGTAAGAACTAACTAAAAAAGGATTAAAGACTTATGCCTTTAATCCTTTTGATTATTTTTATGAACTTACGCTCTGTACTAAATCATTTATTTTTTTGATTTCTACTAATTTTACTTGATGTGAATCTAATTCAACAACTTTAAACTCATAATCCTCAAATAAAATTGATTGACCTTGTTGAATATCATGATTTTGAGTTAACATCCAGCCACCGATTGTATCAACATCATCTTCTTCAACATAAAGTCCAAATAAATCATTGATTTCAGTGATCAAGACTTTACCGTCAACGATTTTATGTGATTCGGTAATATGTTGAACTGCGGGTTTCTCATCATCATCATATTCATCACGTATTTCACCAACGATTTCTTCAAGAATATCTTCCATCGTTAATAAGCCCGCTGTTCCACCATACTCATCATAAAGAATAGCAAGTGGAATACGTTTCTTTTGCATTAAAAGCAATAAATCATGGATAGCAATCGTTTCAATTACTTGAATAACCGGTCTTGTATAACTTGTTAATTCGTATGAGCTATCAACCTTTCCATCTAAGTAACGAATAAAAAAGTCTTTAACATTTACCATACCAATAATTTCATCTTTATCTTCACCAAATACTGGATAACGTGTATATTTCTCAGTTTTTATCGTTTCAATTTGATCCTCAATTGGATCTTCGGCATATAATCCAATAATTTCAGTACGTGGGACCATAATTTCTTTAGCAAGTCGGTTATCGAACTCAAAAATATTATTTAAATATTTATATTCAGCCTGATTAATTTCTCCACTTTCAAAGCTTTCTGATAAAATAATACGCAATTCTTCTTCAGTATGAACTTCATCCGACTCTGATGCCGGCTTAATTCCAAACAATCCTGTAAAAAATCTTGCAGAACTATTTAAAGCCCAAATAAATGGGTATGCTATTTTATAGAAAACGATTAACGGAGCAGAAAGCATTAATGTTATTGTTTCAGCTTTTTGAATGGCAACCGTTTTTGGGGCTAACTCACCTATAACAACGTGAATAAATGTTACTAGAGCAAATGACAGAATAAACGAAATTGATGTTCCAACTGTTCCGCTTAATCCTAGATAATCCACAACCGGATGGATAATATGCTCAAAAGTAGGTTCCCCTAAAACCCCTAAACCTAATGCAGTAACAGTAATACCTAATTGACAAGCTGATAGATATTCATCTAAACTCGCCGTAACCTTTTTAGCAGCAATCGCACCTCTTTTTTTCTCTGATACTAGTTGATCAATTCTACTTGATCGAATCTTCACTATTGCAAACTCTGCTGCAACGAAAAATGCTGTAAGTGCGATTAAAACTGCAATCAAAAACAAGTTAACTATGTCCAATGACGAACCCGAGTATATTACTCGAGTATTCACCTCCTGAGAATTTCAATCTTCAAATATAGAAAATTATTATTTACTTAAAACTATTAATAGATTACCATATTTTAGTAAAAAATTCATTTTTCCAAACTTACAAAATAAAAGAATGGATCGATGAAGTATTCTAACCTTAGCATTTTAGAGTACTTATTTTACAAAATATTTTAGTGTCTGATAAAGCGGAGAAGTATGATGTGATAAAGTATGAACTAACGCATCTTTTTCACATTCACTCATATCCGCAATGACAGGAACTAGTTGAGCTAATTTAGCTTCTAACTCAACAATTTGATTCGAAATAGCTTGTATCTGTTCAAAAACACAACTCTTTTGATTATAATTATTTTGTAATAAATTTTTTATCTCATCTAAGGATATTCTCATTTTCTTACATTGTTCAATGAACCGTAGGGTTGCTATTGCCTCTGAGGAATAATATCGATAGTTTGACTCCGAACGTTTTGCTTCCAATAACCCTAATTTTGTATAATAATCAATTGTTCTTTTTGAAACTTGTGCTATTTCAGCTAACTCGCCAATTCGATACTCGATCCCAAGTGACAACCCCCTCTCAAAATATAATACTACTATTATATAATTTAGAAACTATACAGTCAAACGTTCCACTTTTGTCACAAAATGGGCATTTTCCTTATTTCATTTTCGTTATGAATTTTTGTATTACTTAAAAAATATGTATCATCAGATGACTATATTCCAAACAGGAGGACTCCAGATGAGATTAAATGAACATGTGATTAAAAAAATCCCGTTACTAAATTCAGCGATTTCATTCTCACAAATTAAAAAAGGTTTTTCGTTTGAAGAAAAATGGAAAGTTAAAATTCATACTAGTGAGGAATTTTTTCTAAAAATTTATGATCTTAATCGTATGAATCATGCCAAATTAGTTTTTACATATCTTGAACATTTTTATCAAATAGGAGCAATTGTCCCTAAACCAGTCCAACTAATTGAGTTACCCGAAGAAAAAATTGCAATACAAGTTGTTGAATCTGTTAATGGCGTAGATGGTGAGGAATACTTACATACTATTCCTAAGGAACAACAATACACATTAGGCTACCAATCAGGAAAAGAATTATGGAAGCTACATACTTTATCTAATCCAAATGTGGAGCAAACATGGGAAGAATATCGTCTTACAAAATACAATAAATACTTGGATTTATTAAATGAATCTTCTATTTCATTTAAAGAAATTGACTATATTACCCAATTTGTAGATGAGTATAAATATCTGTTAAAGGGACGACCAATCAGACTCCTACATGATGATTTTCATCCTTCAAATTTAATGTTTAGCGAATGTAACCTAACTGCTGTTATCGATTTTGACCGGTTTGAATGGGGAGATCCTTATCATGATTTTCACAAAATGGCTCTATTTACAAAGGAAATTAGTATTCCCTTTGCGATTGGACAAATAGATGGTTATTTCAAAAATGAACCTCCAGAGGAATTTTGGATTTATTACGCATTATATGCTGCGATGATTATACCTTCTGATATTATTTGGTCATATAAAACGACACCACATTTAATTGATTCAATGTGGCATCGAGTAAAAAGCATTTTAGAAGACCATGATAATTTTAAGCAAATCAAACCAAAGTGGTATAAAAAAGAAGAGTAGCTTGTAAAAATACAAGCTACTCTCTTATTTTTTTACTGAATAAATAATTTTCTTTGTTTTTTCATCTTTCACAATCCGTTTACTATTTAATTTTGCAAATTTAATTGCTTCTTTAGTAGACGTGAAAATATCTAATTTATCTTTCCCTAAATAAACGCTGTATCTGAAGGCAGTATTTGTTTTAAAATAGACATTCTTATTCGTTTTTAAGTCGATTACCCTTCTACCAGCCTGACCATTTGCATAAGCATCCGAACTCTTTCGGTCAAAGAATGAATAAAGAAATTTTTGATGAAAATAAACCGCATATTTACTTTCCCAAATAACTTTAGCTTGCTTACTATTTTCTTTTATGGCTGTTTTAACGTTCTTACTTGCCAATTCTTTAGCGCTATTAAAGTTGTAAAACGAATTTAGTAGTTTATTATTTTGGTAAACTGAATAAGTTTTTTTAATGAATGAATAAAATCGAATAAGCCTATGTTTTTCCGTACTATCATAATTCCCATTAATACTAAGAGGTGAGGAACCTAAATTTGTAATAGAATAAAACTTATCATATTGATCAACTATTTCCCCATCAATAAAGAAGTTTTCATTGCCACTTACAAAAGATTCATAGTTTGATTTTTTTGCATTTGTTACGACTCCTAACGAATTAAAGGTTACAACCTCCGTACCTAGTAAATTAAGGGCAATTTTAACATGTTGAGCTAAATGTCCACCTAGTGAATGTCCTGTTAAAACGACATTACTATTATCTTTGTTTTTGTCTAAATAGCTTTTTGTAAATGTTACTGCTTCTTCATCTTGTGGATGATACACTAATCCCGTTAATTGAGTTTGGTCAGTTCCAATTTTACTTAAAGCTTCTTGATTGTCTACCCAATCTTTATCGGTCATAGATCCGCCTGAACCTTTATAAGCGATGATTACTTCGTTTTTCAATTGATCCGTATTTTTTAGAATAATTGCTTCGAAGCCTACATTTACAGAGCCACCATTTTTAGAAACTTCTACAATGGACCAATCACCTATTGCATCTTTTATTTGTGTGCTCACTCCTGATATGTCTTTAACTTTTTTACCCTTACTTTTATAAACATTATCTACATATGCTAAATCAGATGCGTATATTTCCTTATATTTCTCATTTAACAATTGATCATTTGGAATCTCACTTGCCTCCGCAGATGGAATTACTTGAAATACTAATATAAAACTAAATACGATACCTATTATTTTTTTCAAAACTTCCTCCTGTATACCCCATTTTATTTGATCTTAACTTAATCATATTTCTGCATTTTCTAAATGTTTCCTGCTTTCATTATTTAAAAAAATTTCACTTTTCGTCTCTGTTAAATATCAACATTAAAATTTAGCAATACGAATTTTATATCAATTTTAGGTTTTTCACTAAAAAATTGTTGTTTTTAAAGTGAGTATCCTGGAATGGAATTCCACGAATTACTTTTTTGATAGCAATAAATTTTACGAAAACATCTTAATTTTATTTGAATTTAGCTCTTCTTTTATTGACCAAAGATTAGTCGTAGTTTAAAGTAAGAATATTAAAAAAATTATAGATGAGGATGATAAGTATGGAGCGAGTATTTAATTTCTCTGCTGGCCCTTCTGTCTTACCAGTTCCAGTTTTAGAGAAGGTTCAAAAGGAACTGATTTCTTATGGAAATGCAGGAATGTCAGTAATGGAAATGAGTCATCGTTCAAAAGAATTTGAAACAATTATTGGTAAATGTGAGAGTTTACTTCGCGAACTTTTAGAAATTCCTTCAAACTATAAGGTTTTGTTTTTACAAGGTGGAGCCTCTACACAATTTTCAATGGTACCTTTAAATTTATTAAATCGTTTTAAAAAAGCCGCATTTATTAATACTGGAAGTTGGTCTAAGAAAGCTATTTCAGAGGCTAAAAAATATGGTGAAGTGCAAATAATTGCTTCCTCCGAAGATAAAAATTTCTCCTATATTCCTAATTTCGAAGAGTTTGAGATTGATCAACAAATTGATTTTCTACATATCACAACAAATAACACAATCGAAGGTACAAAATTTTCTTCGTTCCCAACAACAAATGCTCCATTAGTCGCTGATTTTTCTTCAAATATTCTTTCCGAACCAATTGATATCTCACAATTTGGCGTCATTTATGCGGGTGCCCAAAAAAATATTGGTCCAGCTGGTTTAACCATTGTTATTATACGAGAAGACCTAGTTGGTTTAGCTAATTCCAGGTGTCCTACTATGCTAGATTATAAAACACATACAGATTCTTCTTCACTGTATAATACACCTCCTACATTCAGCATTTATGTTTCAATGCTTGTACTAGAATGGATTAAAGAACAAGGTGGAATAGCGAATATCTACAAAAATAACCTTTTAAAAGCACAATTATTATATGACTTTATCGATCGTTCAGAAATGTTTTCTTCTCCAGTCGAAAAAGATAGTAGATCTATCATGAATATTCCTTTTACTGCGACTTCTGATGCGCTAAATAAACTGTTTCTTGCAGAAGCAAATGAGAATGGTTTTGTAAACTTGGAAGGACATCGATCTGTCGGTGGAATGAGAGCAAGCATTTATAATGCCATGCCGATTGAGGGCGTGAGGAAACTAGTTCAATTTATGAAACAATTTGAGACGAAAAATTTAAAGGAGTTCGTAAAATGATTAAAATTCAAACTTTAAATAATATCGCTAAAAATGGAATTAATGAGTTTCCTGATAAAAAATATTCAATTCAAACTAACATTAATGACCCGGATGGAATTTTATTAAGAAGTTATAGCATGCATAAAATGGTTATCCCGGCTAGTGTAAAAGCAATTGCAAGAGCAGGTGCAGGCGTAAATAACATACCAATTGATGAATGCACTTCAAGAGGAATTGTTGTCTTTAATACACCAGGTGCTAATGCGAATGCTGTTAAAGAGCTAGTTTTAACTAGTTTACTATTATCTTCACGTCGTATTATTGAAGGAGTAGAATGGACTCGCTCTTTATTTGGAGAAAAAAATATTTCAAATATTGTGGAATCAGGTAAAAAGGAATTTGCAGGTGTAGAGATCGCTGGAAAAAAATTAGGTATTATTGGTTTAGGCGCAATAGGTGCACTTGTAGCAAATGATGCTTTGGCACTTGATATGGAAGTATATGGTTATGACCCTTACATTTCAGTTGATACAGCTTGGCGTTTATCTAGAAATGTACAGCGAATTGATAATTTAGAACAAATATTTTCTACATGTGATTATATTACGATTCATGTACCACTAACGAAAGACACAAATAAGTTTGTAAACGAAAAGTTATTATCTTTAATGAAAAAAGGTTCAAGATTATTTAACTTCTCTCGTGGAGAATTAGTTGATGAATTTGCGCTTGAACATGCACTTAATGATGGTACAGTTGGGGTATATGTGACTGATTTTCCAAACGAAAATGTGATTGGTCTGAAAAATGTCATTCCTATTCCTCACTTGGGGGCTTCTACTATCGAATCAGAAGAAAACTGTGCAAGAATGGCCGCAAAGCAATTAAAAAATTACTTAGAAACAGGCAACATAAAAAATTCTGTTAACTTCCCTAATGTAGAATTACCATTTACGGGTAAAAAGCGTATTACGATTTCCCATAAAAATATCCCAAACATGGTTGGACAGATTACAGGCTTACTAGCAAAATACGAAGTCAATATTGCTGACATGTTAAACCGTAGTAAAGGTTCCTATGCATATACGATGATCGACTTGGATGAAACGATTAATGAACAAGTAGAACAGTTACTTACAGAAATTGATGGGGTAATCTCTGTAAGAGTAATTTAATAAATTTTAAACATCAATCTTTTTTAGCTGTGCCAAAATAAAAAAAGCGGTAGTTTGAACTTACCTAGCGAAATGAGACATATATAAAACACCATTTTAGGCTGCCATCATTCCGAATTCATTCGGAGTAAGGTAGCCTAATTTTTCTTGGATTCTATTTTCATTATAATGATACATATAGTCATCAATCTTCGATACAACCTTCAGATTTGTAAGAGAATTGAATTTGTAATACTGAAATTCCTCGCTCTTTAAACTGGAATGAAAAGACTCTATCACTGCGTTATCCCAACAGTTCCCTCGTCTAGACATACTGCTGATCAAATGATGTTCTTTTAAGAAATTTTGATAAGTATAAGAAGCATATACACTACCTTGATCTGTAT
>Ga0102589_1000631_pt1 | contig 64092 bp, 61 predicted proteins | sample AraplaMF_Col_mLB_FD_76858 | JGI IMG/M metagenome (GOLD analysis project Ga0102589, IMG submission 76858) | Arabidopsis root microbial communities from the University of North Carolina, USA - plate scrape MF_Col_mLB | ecosystem: Host-associated > Plants > Roots > Endosphere | place: USA...
AAGCTGGCGTGAGGGCCATGAACGACGCCGAAATCTCATTCAAGGTCGATTCGAGCATGCATTTGTTCAACCCTTGTAGCCCGCACGCGCTCAAATCGCGCTCGTTCGCCTGTTGTTCAGACCTTCCCTAGTTTGCCCATGAGCGGCTCGCCTGAAAGTATCTTTAGCGGCCTACTGCGCATGTTTGGCGGAATTCGCGGACGGCCGCGATCAACTGCGCAGGCGCTTCTTCTGCCACGTACTCTCCGCCAGGAATAACCTTGCCGCTTATATTGCTGGCGCCCTTTTCACGGATCGCGGGCAGATAGTCGTCGGGGGTTTTCCCATCCGCGTCACCGCGCACATACAACATCGGAACCTCGATTCGCTTGCTGCGCGCGTTATGGCTGGCATCTTTGGTCATGGCGCGATACCAGTCGAAGCCCGCCGTGAGCGCTTCCGGGCGCTCATACGCCCTGGCATAGGCTTCCCGAGCCTCGTGCGTGATCGCCGACGCGTCACCGGCCATAGCGTTGTAGAAGAATTCGAAATACGCGCGCTGGCGTCCGGCCACCAAGGTCTCCGGCAGTGCAGGGATCGCGTGCAGCGCGAAATGGAAAATACGCGGATCAGCTAGCACCGCATCCCAGGGCGCGATGCCCGGAAGCACAGTGTTCATCACCATGGCGCCGCTAATTCTCCGCGCGTGATCGCGCGCTGCTGCGTAGGCAACCATTCCGCCCACATCGTAGCCAGCAATGATGGTGTCCCTTGCACCCAATTGCGCGGCCGCATCGAGCAAGACGGCGGCCATATCGGTTTTTTCCGAAGAAAGCGGAGTTCCCTCAGAATCACCGATGCCCGGTAGATCGAAGGCGAGCACGAATTGGTCGATGCCCAACTCCGGCAACACATGCTCGAATGCGAGGCTTGATTGCGGCCAGCCATGCAGCAGGATCACCGCGGGCTTGGAGGGATCTCCGCTCGATCGTGCTGCAATCTTCATCCCTTTGACTTCGGTAACTAGCATGCTGTAGTTTCTTCGTCGTTTGATGGGTTGTCCGAGGGATTCTCCGACGGCCGTTAACGCAAGAATTGCGCTGCGGGGCACAATGACTATGTGGGATCAACAGGCGCTGCAGCTCGATCGAACACGCGAGCCTGCGCCTCAGGCTCACGCTGGCGGGAGCAGTTGGTTCTGCTTTTCCGTCTCTGTATGAACAACGGCCAGCCATTTCCCTCCACGTTTAATCCAGGTGGTAGTGTCCAAACAAACCATTTGCTGGGTCTTTCCATTCATTTCAAAACTCTGCGACACCTCATAAGTGGCCACCGCCACCTCCGTGCTGGGAAAAAGGACTTTCTCGTTGGAGAAGGTAAAAGCGGTCAGTTTCGCCGGGCCTTCTTTCGCCATCTTGATGTACTCGTCAGGGGTGAAGTGATGGATCCCAAACATCGCCACATTGGCTGCCGGTTCCGTCAGTAGCGCGGCGGCTTTCTCCGGCTCTCCATTCACCACTGACTGCCAGAACTCTGCCTCAAGCTTCATAATGTCAGATGGAGTGGTCATGCTGCGCTCCGTGGTGATGAGATGTGAGGAAACTTCCAAAACGCTGCTTAACGGTTGTTCGCGATATGCTTTCCAGTGCTTTCGCACGCCAATGGTGTGCTGTGGAATATTCTGCGCTGGGCTTCTTCGAGTACGTTTGACAAATTGTTAAAGCATGCAGGCTCGGAGGCTTTAGCTACTCCGCGTTTTGCAAGTGATCCGCGCAACCACCGCCGGCACGAACGGCGAATCCCCTTCATGAGGAACGGTGGCGTCGATCAGCCCGGCGGCCACCAACACTGCAGCGTTGCGGATGTCGTTGGGGGCGGTCACCTCGAACGGGAACTTCTCTCCTTCAATCCGCCTAAGAAAGTCCATCGGCACTGTCACCTCCTGATATCGCCCACCAAATGTAAGTCAGCTGCACTTTCATGGGGATGATGGATGCGACGCAGTCCTACGGGCGTCTCCACAGCTACGCAATACGGTGGCTCTCGGCAGCCGCTTTTCTCCCTCCTCCCCCGGGGCTGCCCGCGGCCGCCTTCGTGCCGCCCAGCCTTCTGGCTCCTGATCGGGCGCGTTGGCGTGGGTTTTTTCTTGAGCGTGGCCCTGTCGAGGGGTTGCCTTTCCAAGCAGCTCAGGAGGGCCGCCCATGACCCTTTTAGCGTCAGCGCGAGCGATCCAGCCGAGGCACTTTTGCTTCGACAAAGCGACACCCTCAACGGGAGACGATCTCGGCACGCTAAGAACAACCTTGCAGCAAACTTGCCGCGAAAAGAAATATCGGCCGATCCATGGAACGTCTCAGCTTGCGTCGCGTTCACGTAGATGCTGCAGGCCCACAGTCCCGAAAATCCTTCGTAGGTAAAAAGCCCCTCAGCCACGGAAAACCTCCGGCTCTGCGCAGGCTTGGCAACGAAATAGGAGGTGGTGGCGAGCACTGAGCAACGCAAAGTAGCACGATCAACCCCCTCAACAATTCAGAAAAAATGGCCTACTCCGCCGTCAGCGAGTCGAAGGAGCGCTCGAATCCATTGATGCCGCCAGGCTCACAAAGAGGGTGGGTCAATATTCGATGGAAATGCCGGGTCAGGATTCCATGGAAATCAACAGGCACTGGCGGCTTGGGAGAATGACGGCCGACCTGTGAAATGGGACTACGAATGGCGCAGCCTGTATCAGTCGTCGGCAAGCGAAGCCATCACATTACTCAAAGATGCTGCTCGCCCGTTCTTGACCACACGAACCTCCCGAGATCGACCAGCCACCTGCTCCCGCAGTCGCAGACGCGCCTTAATTCGTGAACTGCTCGCTCCCGACGATGCCGATCTTCGTGACGCCCAGGCGTTGCGCGCTGGCCATCACGCCTGCGACATGCTTGTACGGCACAAGCTTGCTGGGCCTCAGATGCACCTCCGGCTGGTCAGATTGGGCGGCGACTTGCGCGAGCCGTCTTTCCAGATCGGGGCGACTCGGCACGACTTCACCGTTCCATCCGACGGTGCCGTCGGTTTCGACATCGATACGAACCTCTTCGGGCGGCTTGGGCGGTGACTGAGCCGTGCTTGGCGCCGGCATGTTCATCTTGACCGCATGGGTCTGAATTGGGATCGTGATGATGAACATGATCAGGAGCACCAGCATAACGTCGATCAGCGGCGTGGTGTTGATATCGACCATCACATCGTCGTCGCCACCACCGCTGCCTACATTCATTGCCATGTTTTCCTCCTAGCGACTGGCGACACCGGCCGGCGGCTCGGTGATGAATCCGACCTTCTGGATGCCCGCGCGCCGGCAGGCAACGACCACGCGGCCGACGGATTCGTACGGCACCTCGGCATCGCCGCGGATATGCACCTCTGGTTGCGGCTCCTTGACCGCAGAGGTCTTCAACCGACTCACCAGCGTCTCGATATCGGGCACGCGCTCCACACCCCAATAGACGTCGCCACCACGGCTGACAGCCAGCACAATGTTCTCGGGCTTGGTCTGCGTCGGAACGTTCCTCTCCTTCGGCAGATCAAGCTTGATGGATTGCGTGACCACCGGAATGGTGATCAGGAAGATGATGAGCAACACGAGCATCACATCAACCAGCGGTGTCGTGTTGATGCTGGAGTTCAGGGCCTCCTCATCATCGCCCCCGGCAGAAATGTTCATCGCCATGATGGAGTCCTCATTTCAGGGAAAAGGACCGGCAGACAAACGAAGCGCCCCTCCTTCGAGAGGCGGCGCAGCCGCCGTGTAGATGTGTTCATCGCTTGCCGGCGATCAGGACATTGTGCAGGTCGCCGCTGAAATTGCGGACCCGTTCCATCGCACGCTTGTTACGACGAATCAGCCAGTTGTAGCCCATCACCGCAGGCACCGCGACCGCCAGGCCGATGGCCGTCATGATGAGCGCCTCGCCCACGGGGCCCGCCACCTTGTCGATGGATGCCTGGCCGGAGATGCCGATGGCGGTCAGTGCGTGGTAGATGCCCCAGACCGTGCCAAAGAGACCGACGAAGGGTGCGGTCGATCCGACGGTGGCCAGGAACGCCAGGCCGTCCTGCAGGCGACTCTGGACCTTGTCCACGGCGCGCTGGATGCTCATGGTGACCCAGGTATGCAGGTCGATCTGCTCGACCAACGTGCCCTCGTGATGCTCGCTTGCGGTCAGGCCCTGCTCCGCGATGTAGCGGAAGGCGCTGCCGCTGTGCAGCGCGTCGGTACCGGCGCGCACCGTGCCGGCCTTCCAGAACGACTTGCCAGCCGCATTGGCCGCATTCATCAGCTTCTGCTGTTCGAACAGCTTGGTGAAGATGATGCACCAGCTGCCGATGCTCATGATCACCATGATCATCAATGTCCCCTTGGCAACGAAGTCGCCCTGCGCCCACAACGCGCCGAGACCGTAAGGGTTCTCGACAGCGTGAGCGGCTGCGGTGGGACTCTCGGCCGCGGCAGGCGCTGGCGTCGCCGGCGTCGGTGTCACCGCCGGTGCAGGGTCAGCCTGCGCGAAGGCGGCCAGGGGTGCCGCCATCGAGACGGTGGCAACGACGGCCAGTACGGCCGCGCGCATGAGTTGGATCAGGGACATGGATTTTTCTCCGTTGAAAACAAGAAGTGGCCGGTACGGCCAGCGCGTGGGGTGAACAGGACTGGGAGGGCTCACTCGAGCTTCCACACGTAGTCGACAGTGGTGACGGCGCCACCGACCGGATGGCCCTCGGCATCGGTCCCCGGTCGGAACGGGCACTTGCTCAGCACTTCGACTGCGGCTGCGTCCATCGTTCGGTGCTCCCGTGTCGGCCCTGAAGGCTTGTCGATCTCGGCTTTCGCGACCCGACCGGTCGCGTCGATCGTGAAGCGGATCCGCGTGGTGCCGGTGGCTTCGGCGCGCAACGCGGCGCGCGGGTACTCCGGCTTCTCGCAAGACGACACATCGATGCGTGCTGGCGTGCCGGTGGGGCGCGGCACCGCAGGCGCCGGAGGCGCGATGGCCACGGGTGTGGGCGGTGGTGCCACCGACGTGGTAGTGATCGTGGGTCCCGGATTCGGCAGTGGCGCGACGCTCACCTCCGGTGGCGGCACATAGCTCGGCGGCAGCGCGGCCTTGCGTACCGGCGGCGGACGCTTGGGAGGCTCCTGCGGAGGCGGCGGAGGTGGTGGCGGGGGCGGCTTGATCTCGTCGACGATGCTGACTTCCACCGGGGACTTGATCACGTCCACGACCTGCCGCGCCAATCCGCTGACAAGCGCCCATCCCAGCAGCAGGTGCAACAGCACCACGATGCCGAAGCCGACCAGCCACCCCATGGGTTGGCGATTCTCATTGAAATCCATTCGATATCCTCCAGGCGCTGCCAGGGCTGGCGTACGACATTCATGTACTGCGGACTCGCCTTCTCCCCGCGCGGGGCGACGAATGAAGTCGTCGGGGTGCGCCGCGACTAGCATGGAAACCTCGAGGGCGAAAACGCCGTCGCCTCCGTGTAAGGCGTGCCACCTTCGATCAGATCTGCCAGGAGCCGCGCGCTGGCCGGCCCCAACGTGAAGCCGTGGTGACCGTGCCCGAAGTTGAACCACAGGCCCTTGTGGCGCTGCGCGCGACCGATGACCGGTTTCATGTCGGCACAGCAAGGCCGACTTCCGAGCCACGGCTGCGCCTCGACCGGCAGCCCGAGGTTCAGCAGCTTGCGCACCTCGGTCTCCGCGCCGGCGAGCTGGCGTGGCGTGGAGGGAGCATCGATGCGCGCAATCTCCGCACCAGTGGTGATGCGCAGGCCACGCCGTTGCGAAGACATCACATAGCCGCGCTCCGCGTCCAGCGTCGGAACGTTGACACCGTCGCCGCCTACGTAGTGCCGGTGGTAGCCCCGCTTGATGAACAGTGGCAACCGATAGCCCATGCGCCGCGTCAGTGCGCTGGACCAGGGTCCCAATGCCACCACGGCATGACGCGCCTGCACGAGGCCTTCGTCGAGACGCACCTCCCAGCCGCCAGCGCGCTCACGCAAGCTGCTCGCGTCACCTCTGGCGAATCGGCCACCACGGTGCCGAAACGCGCTCTCGTACCGTTCGACCAGCGCGCCGGGATCAATCACGCTCCAAGAATCCAGCCAGTGCACCGCACCCGCCATGGGGATGCGAAAAGCAGGCTCGGCCGCAGCAAGGGCGCGTGCATCGAGCAGATCCAGGCCGATCCCATGGTCGCGGTGCAACTGCTGCGCGTGCGCGGCCGCAGCTTCCATTGCAGGCCCGCTGCGGTACATCAGGCGCAGTCCTTCGCGTCGTACCAGATCCTGCGCACCTGCAAGCGCCATGTAGCGCCCGTGCTCTTGCGTGACATGGGCAATCAGGCCGGCATATGCCCGGCCAATGCGTCGGTGCCGCTGCGGCGCCGAATGCCACCAGTAGCGCATCAATTGCGGCAAGGCTCCGAACAGGCCCGCCGCCTGATAGTGGATGTCCAGCCCGCGACCGACAGCTGCGGCGAGGATGGCGCGCACATCGCGCGGAAAGGCATAGGGCTCGACCGCTTCGCGCTGGATGACGCCCGCATTGCCAAAGGACGTCTCGCGCCCGGGCGGCCGCCGATCGACAAGCGTCACGGCATGGCCACGCAGCGTCAGTTCGAGCGCGGTGCAGGTGCCGACCATGCCGGCCCCAAGCACCACAATGTCGTGTGCCATCTGGATTCCGCCCTCAGGATTGCGCGGGCATCGCGGCCACGACGGAGATCTCGATGCCGGCAGGCGCCAGCAAGAGCTGCGCAACGACGGTGGTACGTGTCGGCAGAGGGGCGCGGAAGTGCCGACGGTACGCTGCGTTGAACTCTGCAAAGTCTTCCGCCCGCGCCAGATGGACAGTGACCTGCACCACATCCGCCAGGCCCAGGCCTATGCTGCCGAGCGATGCCTCGATGCGCTGCAGCGTCAGATCGGTCTGGGCTGCGATTCCCTCGGGCATGGGGCCTTGTTCGGCAATGGGCAGTTCGCCCGAGAGAAAAATCAACCCGTTCGCGCTGCGGATCTTGGAAAACGGGAGTTGCGTGACGGCGATGCTCATCTGGTTCCTCTTGCATGCCCGCGGATGACGCAGGCGAAGTCGTTGGTGAAGCTGGCGAAAGAGACCCGTGCATCGGGCACGGGGTGTGTTGCGTCCGCCCGCCTACAGCAGGCTGCGCAGCGTTGTCAGCAGCCGGTCGATGTGTTGCGGCGTGTGATCGGCAAAGGTGGCGCACCTGAGCACGCCCTCGGGGCCGGCACCCACATAGGTGGAGTAGGCGATGAAGATGCCGCGGCCGAACAGAGCGGCCTGGATGCGCTGCATTTCCTGCGCATCGCCATGAACGAAGGTGGCGACGGGACCATCGCTGTCGTCCACCTGCAGGCCGAGCTCGCGCAATCCGTCCTTGAGCGCACGGGCGTTGTCGCGCAGCCGCAGCAGGATTTCGGGATGCTGGCGGATGTGGCGCAGGCTCTGCGCCGTCATGGCCGCGCCTGCCGAGCACCCCAGGACGGCACCGCGCGCCGCCGGGGTGCGCCACAGCGACGCAATGGTTCGCGCCGAGCCCAGTGCCAACCCGCCATGGGCGCCGAAGGCCTTGGCGGTCGATCCACCCGCCACAATGCGCTCGAACGAAAGGCCGGCGGCCTCCACAGCGCCGCGTCCAAGCGGGCCCAGCGTGCCGAAGGCGTGCGACTCGTCGACCACCAGCCAGCCGCAGCGGGAAGCAATGGCCCTCGCATAGGCTTGCAGCGGTGCGATGACGCCGAACGTGGGAAACATGCCATCGGTGGCGACGAGCGGTCGCTCGCCCGGACCCAAGGTGCGCTCAAGGTGACGCGCCAGGTCGTCAGCGTCGCGATGCTTGAACAGATGTACCGGCTTCCTCGTCGCGTGGGCGCCGTCGCGCAGGCTGTAGTGAGCGCACTCGTCGAGGTAGATGGCGTCGCAGTCGGGCGCAAGGCCCGCCAGCGCGATGATGCCGAACAGATAGCCGGTGCCGAAATACATCGCGTCGTCGACATCGAAGAAGCGGCACGCCTCGGCTTCGGCCTCCTGGTTCGCGCCCGCGCTGAAGCCGTAGTGGCGCGCGAGGTGCGTGCTGGCACCAAACTGCCGCAGGGCGGCACATCCGGCGTCCAGCAGTTCGGGGGCTCCGCCCAGGCCCAGATAGCTCGAGCCGCCGAAGCACAGAAGTGCCTGTCCGTCGACCATCATCAGCGCCCCGCTGGGCGACTCGACGCGACCGCCTGCCACTTGTGAAAAGAAAGTCGTCATGCGAGATGAGGTGCCGGGTTGTCGATGGCGGGGAAGAAGTGGATATCCCGGTGCTGGTAGGGCAAGCGAGCGAAGTCCATCGACAGCGCCGCACCGGTCTCGATGACATGGCAGTCAGTGGAGAGCTTCGAGAACTCGGCGTAGTAGTGGTGACTCGATTTCACCGAGATGACCTGCGCCTCGTGAAGTGGCACCCCCAGGCCGGTAAAGGCGGTAGGCGACAAGGTCTGCTGCCGCCGGCTGCACAACACGATGTCGGTGGTTCCGCATCTCACCCAGGCCGCGCGGCCTAGCGGATCGACGATGTTGCCGACGGACTGCGAGTGTTCCTGGGCAAGACCTCGAACAGTGACATTGATCTCCAATGAGCCGCCCGCTGCTTCACCGGCCTTGCCTCCCACGCACAGCCGCAGTGGGGCATCGATGCCCGCCCCGAAGCATGCTTGCACGGCCTGCGGGTCGCACACCATGCCCACGACGCTGCGCAGGTCGGTGCGCTGGACGAGCGCCGCGAGCAGCACGGCGTGATCGCCTGGCGCCCCGCCACCCGGGTTGTCTCCCGCATCCGCCAGGATGCGCGGCACGCCGCAGCCGGGATCGAACCCCTCGAGGGCTTCGTTGACCGTCTCCAGATGTGGCAGCATCGTGCGGCGCATCCGGTAGAACGCCTGGGCGAGCTCGGTCGCCACTGCTGTGGCAAGAGCCTCGTCACCGTCCGCCACCACAAGGACCTTCGTGCCTGCGTCACTCACGTCGCCCCAGGGGAAACCATGCACCAGACTCGCGGACAGGACACCGGGGCGTGCCTCGACCTCACGCAGCCGGTCCACCAGCCCGCGCATCGGCTGGGACGTTGTGGGATAAAAGCCCACCATCCGACAATCGACCACCGCCATCACAGGACGCGTCGCACCGGTTGCAGCGGCGCGGCACACGTCGAAAAGCTCGACGGCTCTTTCCTCGTAGTCGACATGCGGATACTCGCGCATCAGGATGATGGCGTCCGCATGCTGGGTCATCGCCGCACTCATATGGCAGTGGGGATCCAGCTCCACGCCGATCACGCACCGGGGCCCCACGAGATCACGAAGGGCTCTAATCAGGTCGCCCTCGCAATCGTCCTCACCTTCGGCCGCCATGGCGCCGTGGAGAAAGAGCAGGACCATGTCCAACGGCATGGCGGCCTTCGCCGCAGCCAGGATCTCGCCGCGCAGCTGCGCATACGCCTGCGCCTCCACGCGCCCGGCCGGCTGGGCAGTGGCATAGACCCCTTCGTGAACCTCGTCGCCGTAGCGGCCGGCGGCGCGACGCCACTGCTCCACGATCGGACCGACATCGCCCAGCGCCTGGGACGGCGCAAGTCCGCGGATGATGCCCAGCTCCTCGAACGAGGCAAGCGTGGTCGGAAATGTGGAGAACGTGTTGGTCTCGGTGACCAATGCCGATGTGAATATCTTCATGAGAAAACCTGCGTGGATCAAAGTGCGCTCAAGCGTTTTGCGAGCGGAGCCATCGTGAAAAGCGCGATCACAAGAACCGATGCAGGTGCGACCACCCACAGAGAGGCCAAACGATCAAGCGAGAGCTGAGCGATTCCCGCATCCAAGGGCCCTACCCAGTCCAAGCCAAACCCGACGACGATGCCGCCAAGCGACTGACCCAGCTTCTCGGCCGAAAACAGGATGCCCAGGTACAGACCCAGGCTCTCACCCTGCGTGGAGGAGCGCGTGGCCGTTTCCATCGCCAGCGTGCTGATCAAGACGGTCAAGCCACCGCAAGCCAGACCGAACAGCGCTCCACCGGCCACCATCGAAGGCATGGTGCGAGGACCCGCGGTGAGCCAGCCGACGCCCAGCAAGGCCAGACATAACGCACCACCGAGGATGGCGGTCGGCCGCACACGACGCGCGAGCCATGGCGCCGCCGTGACGCCCAGCAGGAGTGCAAGGAAGATGGGCGTGAGCAGGACGGAAAGGTTCTCGGGTCCCGCTTGGAGCAGGTGCTTGTTGGCATACGGCAATGCACTGAACAGCGCTGTCGAACTGGTGCCGAGCAGGACGAGGATCAGAGCAACGCCATAGAAAGCCTTGTTGCGCAGCGTCGCACGCAACGCCTTCGGCAACGACGGCGCCCCCTTGCTTTCGACGCCAGTGCGCAGCGGCACTCGACGCACCACCAGCCAGCAGATGGAAAGTGCAACGAAAGCCCCGACTGCGAGCACAGCCGCCATGCCGAGATAGCCGCCATGGAATGCACTGAAGCGAGCGACGATCTGCGGCGCCAGCACGGTGACGAGCAGCCCCGCAATCGTCTGCCCGAGCGCCCGGGACGACATCAACGTGCTGCGCTCTTGCATGCCGTCGCACATGTCGCTCGCAATGGCCGTGTGCGCCACGGTGAACACCGTGAGCATCAACGATTGCACGACCAGGAGGACTCCCAGCAGCGCAAGGCGGAGAGACAGCGGAAGCGATGCCACGGGCAGGAACAGCAGCAACAACAGGACCGGCAGCGCAAGCGCATGGATCGCAATGAGCCGGCTCCTGCTTCCCATGGCGCGCGCGGCACTGTCCGTCCGACGCCCGATCCAGGGGTCGAACAGCAGGTCTGCAAGCTTCGGGACGGCGAGCAGGACACCCGCGATTGCCGGTGGAACCTTCGCAAACTCAGTCAGATAGAAGAGAAAGAGCAGCGGCACCACGCCCGAGCTCAAGGTGGACCCGAACGCCCCGGCGCCGAAGCCCGCGACGGCTCCCCGCGAAGGCGCGCGAACATCAGCCATGAGCAGCGTCTCCGGTGAAGCGCAACTGACGGGTCCGTGCCGTGTCGAGCAGCAGTTCGCGACGCCCGTCCTCCCCGGTAATCAGGCGCAGCGTCCCGTGCATGGGGATGACAGGGTCCTCGCTCACCATCAGGCAAGTGTTCGCGAGCAGCGGCTTGAGCTTGTAAGTGCTGCGCCCGTACAAACCTGCCACACGCATCGACTCGGGCCGCCCTTCGCCGATGACGATGTCACCGCCGAGTTCTTCGCTGTGCCATCTGCCGGCGAAGCGCGTCACCGCACTGTCGACCCCGTGCGAGGCGTCAACGCGCTCGCAGCGGTAGCGTCGGCCCTGCTCAGTCACGTCAATCGCCGTGACGTCTCCATATTCGTCGCGAACGATATCGACACTGAGCACGATGACCGAAAGCAGGTTCACGCGCAGCGTACCCGACTCGACCTGGGTGAGCGGCAGCGGCAGGCCGAAGCTGTGCAGGAACAGCGCATCGCCATTCCGGGAGACGGAGAAATGTCGCCCATTGGAGGCGCAGTAATAGTCGCCGCCCAGCGCCTCGACCAGCTCAGGGTTTGCCGGTGCCTCCGCGGGTTCGAGCACATCTTCCAGCAGGGCAACGAACAGCTTCTGGGCGACCTCGGTGGCCGCGACATCGCTGCGATTGCTCATGACGACGATCTGAACGCCGTGCGCCGGCGCGGCGAGCATCTGGCAGGTGCCCCCCACCACGCCACCCGCATGATGGAAGATGTCGACGCCCCGCCATTTCTCCCGGACGAGGCCGAAGCCGTACGGATTCAGAAAGCCGTTGTTCAGCTCGGCTGGCGCCAGCATCTCGTCGGACAGGGACTGCGGCCAGATCCTGGGCGATACGAGATGGGTCAACCAACGCTGCATGTCGTCGAGCGTCGAGGCGATCCCGCCCTCCCCCAGGATCACCGCCGGGAAGATGCCTTTCGAGAATCCACCGTCGGGCTTTGCGACGTGCGAGGTGGCACTGCCGAGCAACGGGTCCAGATCGGTCGCCCACAGGAACGTGTCGTGCATCGACAGCGGCTCGAACAGGCGTTCGCGCAGCCCCTGCGCCAGCGGTACGCCCAACACCCGCTCCAGCACCATGGAGAGCATTCGGTAGCCGCCGTTGTTGTAGATGAACTGCTCGCCGGGCTCGAAATTCTCCTCGTGCTGCCGACACTGGTACTCGAATGCGCCTTCGCTGGGCACGATGGTCAGCCCGTTCGAGAACAGCGAGAGATCGAGGTAGTCACGCGTCCCGCCCGTGTGGTTCATGAACTGACGCAACGTACGGGCACCCTGGCTCGCCGGCAACTCCGGCAGCCAGCGGCCGACCGGCTCGTCGATCGACAGCGCGCCTTCGTCGCGAAGCAGCAATGCCAGAGCACAGGCGAAGTGCTTGGTCGTCGAGCCGATGCGCATCTTCGTGGACGGCGTGTTGACCATGCCGGAGTCGAGACTTGCCAGGCCATAGCCGCGGCGCAGCAAGGTCTTGCCGCGCTGCTCGACACTGGCGATCAGGCCCGGTGCGTCGTTGCGATGGAGATTGGAGAGCACAGCCTCCAGCTTTTCGATAGGGGTCGCGGTCATTATGTGTTTTCCAATCCTAAAATGAACGAACAATCATTTAAATTTTCCAGAACATGCCCAAGAGAGACGAAAGCCACATGGCCGCGGTGCGGCAGCAGATCCTTGCCGCCGCCCGCGTCGTCTTCGAGCGCAAGGGGGTTGCCGAAGCCTCAATGAACGATGTCAGTACCCAGGCCGGGTTGTCGGTCGGGTCCATCTACGTCCACTTCCGCTCCAAGGAAGACGTCCTGCTGCAACTCATCGAAGCTGCGGAGGTCAACGCCGCGCCATTCGAGGCATGCAGCAGTGCCGGTGAGCTTCTGGGACTCGTGGAGTCGTCGCTCAAGCTTCAGGAGCGGCCCGACGCGACGAACCAGGTCGCCCGTACGGCGCTGGAAATCGCGGCGATCACGCGGCGCAACCCGGATGTTCAGGCGGTCGTCTCGAAGAACTTCAAGAATCTGCGCCGCGCCTTGCTGGAGACGGTGGTGCGCATCGGGAAGGACGCGAACCATCTCGAGGAAAGCGAAATGCTCGCCGTCGGAGAATCCATCCTTTCCTTGCTCGTTTCGGCGCAGGCACAGATGCTGATCGGCGTACCGACCAACACCGAAGCCAAGATGAAGGCCGCCCGGCTGCTGATCAGGCTTCTGCATGGCGCACCGGTGAGAGTAAAGCGCTGACCGATGCCGGCTGCTCGTCTGCCAACGGCATGAATGCAGCATCCTCGAAAGCGATGAGTCCGTCCGCATAGGTTGCGGATGGGGCCGTGTCAGACGCCATGAGCAAGGGCGCATCGAGATCGACCAGATCGGCCCACTGCGCTGCGATGAACGCGGGCAGGATCGCCCGGGAACGCCCACCCATGCACCCGATCATCACCTGCAGTCCGCGCTGACGCGCTTCGTGTGCAAGCGTCAGCGCAGCACTCAGACCTCCGCACTTGTCGAGCTTGATGTTGACCACCTGGTACATCTGCGCAACGCGCTCCAGATCGTCGATCGTCTGCAACGACTCGTCGGCGGCGAGCGGAATGCGGCAACCGCACCCCTTCAATGCATCGTCGTCCGTCGCGGGAAGCGGCTGTTCGATCAGTTCGACCTGATTCGCCAGCAGCGCAGCCATCATCCACTCGAGATGCGGCATCGTCCACCCCTCGTTCGCATCGACCGACAGGCGGACATCGGGCCTTTCCAGGCGAACAGCGGCCACACGTTCGGCATCCGCCGCGCTGCCATCCAGCTTGAGCTTGAGTGCCTTTGCCATCGGATAGGCCAACGCCGCCTGAGCCATCCTGTGTGGCTCGTCGACACCCAGCGTCACCATCGTCATCCGAGGTTTCACCGCTTGCAGGAACGCCATGCGATAGGCGGGCTCGCCACGTTCCGCTGCCACGAGTTGCCACAGCGCCCAGTCGAGCGCGTTGCGAGCGCCGCCAGGCGGCATCTTCTGCACCTCACGCCAAGCACCGAGCAAGTCGTTCGGCAGTCGCTCGCCGATTGCCTCCACCTCTTGTCTCATGCGCGGGCCACACTCCCCACGATAGAAGACACCAGCCGCTTCGGCATGTGCCACATGACGCCCATGACGCACCTCGATGCACAGCACCGACTGCCCGGGTAGCACGCGGCCTGCGATGACCAGCGGCTGCCGAAAGCGGATGTCCTCCGCGAAGGCTTGAATTTGCATGGCTTGCGCCCCTCCTCAGGAGAAGTCCATGCTGAGCTGAAGGCCGATGGTGCGCGGTGCGATCAGATTGACGCGGGCCGGTCCACCGGCGGTGCTCAGGGTGGTGTCGGCCGCCGTCTGGCCCCGACGGTTGGTCAGGTTGCGCACAAACAGCCCGATGTTGGCCTTGCCGATCTGCACACCGCCGCGCAGATCGATGGCGGTGTACGCGGGCATCCGATAGGCGGGAATGCCGGGCGCCTCCTTGAAGCTGTTCCAGCGGTCGCCGGTGTAGCGCAGCGTCGCACCGAGGTAGGCAGGGTTGCCGCCAAGCCTGAAGTCGTAGTCCGCCTGCAGCGCGAGCGAAAGCCGAGCCGTGTTCGGCAGCCTCTCGCCCGCCTTACCCCCGAGGTCACGGCTGTCGTCCACAAGCTTCGCGTCAATCGCGCTGAGCGCGGTTGCCAGGCGCAACGAGTCTGTCGGCGCGGCACGCAGCGTCCATTCGATACCGCGCGAGCGAGCCCGTCCAGCGTTGCCGATCCCGGAGAACCCGGCGCTGGACGTGAAGACCTGCATGTCTTTCCAGTCGATCTGGTAGAGCGCCACTTCTGTCGTGAGGCGGCCCGGCACGATGTCGCCTTTCCATCCCACCTCGTAGCTCCAAAGGCTGTCGGACCTGAACGAGGAGTTGTTGAGCGCGGTTCCGTCCAGCGGATTGATGACCAGCGGAAGCGGCCCGCCCGGGCGATAGCCGCTTGCCGCGCGGACGTACACCGCCTGCCGCTCGGCCGGACGCCAGCGGCCCGTCAGCAACCAGGTGGTCACGCCTTCAGAAGACTGGGACGCCGGCTGCGGCGCGGGGGCGAAGATGCCGCTGAAGCGCTGGTCCAGGTGCTGGCTGTTGCGACTGCGACGCACGCCCAGGGTGACGTCGGCTTCAGGTGTCAGGTAGTAAGTGCCGGTTCCGAAAATCGCTGTTTCACGAAATGTCGACGGAAACCTGGCATCAGCCAACACCGGATTCTCCGGCAGCTGGAAGGCATTGAAAGGCCGAAGGTTCTGCGTCTTGGAGCCGGACTCGTTCGTATAAAACATGCCCGCAAGCCATTCGAACTGGCGACTGCGCGGCGATGTCAATCGCACCTCCTGCGTCACCTTCCTGTTGTTGAAGGTGTAATCCATGCCATACGCGGAATTGACGATGCCGGTCGGCGCCAGCAGCGGACTGTAGAGCGCGGAGGAGTCCACCCTCCCGACGCTCGACGTGCGTTGCCACCCCGTGATCGAATCGAGAGTGGCCCACTTGAGGTCGACCTTGAGGGCGGCCGAGACGAGATCGTTGCGCACTTCGGAAGGCTCGCTCAGAAGCAGTCGCTTGGTCAGTGGTCCATCCACGGGCCGCCCCGAGGCGATATCTACATCTTCCGTCGAAGCGCCGTCGCGCCGCTGGTTCTGACTCAACGCGGTCAGGCGCAGCGTCACGTCCTTCGAAGGTGTGAGCAGCAAGGCGAGGCGAGCGCCATCTGTTTTGGAGCCGTCGACCAAGCGTCCGCCATGGTTGACGTCGCGCACGAATCCGCTCTCTGAGCGTTGGTACAACGTAGCGCGCAGTGCGGCGACACCCTCGCTCAGTGGCACATTCAGCATGCCGCGCAGCACATGGCCGCTCTTTCCGCCCTTGGTGCTCGAGGTCTCCGCGGTCGCTTGTGCGCCGAAGTAGCTCGGATCGGGTTCAACGGCCACGTACTTGATCAGCCCTCCCATCGCGCCGGCGCCGTAGAGCGTGCCTTGCGGACCGCGCAAGGACTCGACACTGGCGAGATCGAACAGGCCAAGGTCCAGCGAACTGGAACCGCCACCCGCATAGGCGGAACTCGACCCGAACGGCACGTCGTCTACGTACATGCCCACGGTCGCTCCCACTTGCGAGCCCGTAGAGATGCCACGCATCGTGATCTGACTTCCGCCAGTGCCACCACCCGACTGGTTGTGATTCATGCCAGGCAGCAGCGCAGCAAGATCGCTCAGTGATTGATAGCCTCCGCGCTCCATGTCTTCGCCTTTGAGGACATCGGCGGTCAGCGGGACCTCTCTGGCCGGTTCGCGTCGGCGCTGGGCCGTCACGCTTACCGATTCAATCGCCTTCGGCGCACTAGCAGGCTCGATTGGAGGTGCGGAGGACGAGGGTGCACTGGATTGCGCACTGGCCAGGAGGTGCATGCCACCGCATGCAATGGCAACGGCCAGGCGCAAGCACGGCGCCTTGAACTGGAATCTGGCGGAGGGAGGGTGGATCAGCATTTGTCTCGCTTTAATAATGAATGAGCCTTCATTTTTTATTGATTGTGCGGCGTTCCATGGCACGGCGCAAGAACTTCCGAGCTGGCGCTACGCTGGGGTATTCCCTACGCATCACGCTTCGGAAACGCTGTATCTATCGCGCCGCTTGCCTAGTTGAAATGGAGCTGTGCGGCGGCTCTCAGGACTAAGCGCCAAGAGCGCGATCTGGATGGCTGTGCGTAACGGGCATCAAGCTCGCGGCAGTGAAGACGGAAGCTTCGCAAACAGCGTTGGCACGACACCGCGCCGTCTGTGTTGGGCGTCGCGCTCAGCCTGTAGCCGTGTTGGATACCTACACGGAACGCGCGAGGCTCTCGAAGCGCAGGCTCAAGGGGTGATTTCCGGTCGGTGAGGACGATGCTCATTTAGCGGAAGAACTCGTCGCAGCCCAAAGTAGAGCTATGTGCAGACCCGATCCGGGAAAGGCAACTCGGCCGATCAAAATCATCGGTGCAGATCCTCAAACGCAAGGCAGCTTGAGAGCTTGAGCGCATGCCCGTTCGTTTCGAATCGAAAGACCGCTTTAGAGCACGCCGAGCGTCTCCTCTGGGCGCGATGGCGACATTCGGACTGCCCCACCAACCGGACGATGAGCGCACAGAGTGGCTGGCGCATTCAGCGCGAGATCCTCGATTTCGAGATCCACCTCTCATACGCCCCACGCCGACATACCACTAGCCGGGTAGTTTGTCTATCCACCAGGAAGAGGACTTCTCGAGCCCTGAACATCTCTGACACTCCTGCGAGGGGTATAGCAATTGGAATGAGGAGGTCATCATGCGATTGGCACTTTTTTCAGGCGCCGCACGCGCTCATTTCAGGGCCGCGCTGCTGCTGGCCGCACTGGCGATAGTGACGAACGCGTCTGCGGCGGATTCTTCTCCTGCCGAGTCGACAATCGAAACAGCCCAAAAGAATCTGGACCGTGCGGAGCGGCTTTACGGCCCAGACGAGCAACGAACAGCACACGCGCTCTATCGATTGGCCCAGGCCTATCGCGCGCAGAATCAGAAGCCCGCGACCATCCCGCTATTGACTCGCGCCCTGTCTATTCTTGACCGTACGAAATCACCTGATCCCTTTGTAGTTGTCCAAGTTCTCAACGATCTAGGATTGACCTACGCCGAACAAGGCCAGCCGCAGGAGGCGCTGCCATTCCTGCAACGAGCAGTCGACGTTGCGGAGACCTACTACAGGGCTAGCCCGAACCACTCCAATCTGATCACGCTCCTGGGAAATCTGGCGATGACCTACTCCAGGCTGGGGCAGCCGGCCGAAGCTCAGCGGCTCTATATCCGCATGGCGTACATGAGCGAGAAGACGTATGGTCCAGATGATCCGAGGACCGTCGAGATCAAGCAGCGTCATGACGACGAGAACCGCAGTCGCTCGACCAGGACGCGCGTTGCCAACATGGACTGCGAATCCATGAAGCGGACAGTCGTCGCGACCAAAGTTCCTCCCAACGCGTCCATCACGGCAGCCAATGAGACCGTGATGTTCATGACGAAGGCCGTGCTGGACATGATTGCCGCAAAGTGCCCCACCGAGCCAGGTGTGACTGCCGCGCAGATCGAGGCAGAACGTCAGCAGCGCGAACAGCAATACGCAGCCGCAGAGAGGGCTTGCAATGCCGTGCAGTCCGGTGGTCGCAAATGCATACCGCAAGCGCACACGGCAACTGCCGCAGCGAGTGCTCCTCCAGTGGCTTCGCGAGCCTCCAACTCATCGCGCAGCGGCACGATCGCCTATGACCCGGTGACAGGCAAGTGCTACCCGGAGGGCAGCCAAGAATGCAAAAACGTCCCAGGAACCACTTCGGATTCCAGCTCCGGCGGCTCATCCGGCCGAGGCATTCGCACGGCGCGCTAGGTCCGCAATCCGCATGGCCAGTTCGCCGTTGCTTCTCTACTACGACATGAGCGAGAAGCTGTCGGATCACCTGCGCGCGACTCGCGCATATCCGCTGAAGTTCGTGCTCAGCCCACTGCTGCACAAAGACTATCTGCGCGACGTGGCGCTGCTCGGTGACTCTCGCGGCAAAAAGATGGACCCGGCGAACCACATGGGCGTGCCCATTGAGATTTCCGACGATTCGCGGGGTTTTATGGTTGCACTTGATGGCAAAGAAGTCCGCCTGATGTGACGCGGCTGTCGTGCAATTGATCCATGAACTGCTGCATCCGCAGAGATGTCAGTGTTGATATCCATGGAATCCTGACCCGGCGGGGGTGCGGCTAAACACTTGGACTGGCTTATGCCGCAAGTCCAAGGCTCACCCTGTATTCGATGGGGCTGAGAGCGCCAAGAGAGATCTTGATCCGCTTCTCGTTGTACCAGCGGATGCACGAGTCGAGCGCTGCTCAATGGTGGCGTTCTTCCAGTCTCGAGGATAGAACAGCTCGTTCTTGAGCCGACCGAAGAAGCCTTCGCAAGCTGCGTTATCAGGTGAGCATGCCTTGTGAGACATCGAGCGGGCGAACTTCGCGTCGCTCATTCTTGATAGCCAGTCCGGCCAGCGGTAGTGGCCTCCTCGGTCGGAGTGGACCACGGGCCGATCGGCTGTGTTCGCCACCGTCTCGATGGCTGCGTCCAGCATCGTGTTGACCAAATCAGCGTCCGGGCTGGTCCCAATGGTCCAGCTGACCACCATTCCGTCGAAGCAGTCGATGATCGGCGAGAACTACCTCCTGGTAGTCCAAGTTTTCGTCCGCACCCCCACTGGGTCACTTCTGGACGGAAATCAACACTCAGTAGTAACACATACCCAAAACAACGTCCGCACCCATTTATGACGTGAAAGCATTCGTCTACCGGAGAGCAAGATCGCGTCCAATGGATTCGGGAATCCCCTGCAGGTGAGCTGGGTCTGCCGCCCTGGCCGTGAGCTCCCTCGGGCTTCTCATTCATCGCCGGACCGATCGCCGATCTTCACCGGATCTCGATCGAACCCACTCCGCTTCTCTACCAACGCACGCCATAACCATGCCCCTGGGTCTTAGCGGCTCGCATGACAGGAACAGACACACAGAGTCCGTCTTGCGAGGACTCCCCGGGGGCTGAATTCCCAATGTTGGAGGTAATCCATGTTCTTGAATGGCTTCGCGAAACGCATGATCACTGTGATCGTGCCTGTCTCCGCGCTGATGGCCGCATCGTTCGCGACTGCGGGGGTAAGCTGGTCTTTCGGCATCAGCGTACCCGCGCCTGCCGTCCTCGCACCAGCGCCGATCTACTACGAGCCCGCGCCGGCCTATGTCGTGCCTGCGCCTTGGTACGACCCTCCGCCGGTTCTCCTGCGTCCCGTGCCTCCGGTCTACTACCGACCGATAGCACCAGCCTCACAAGCGCCGGTCACCTCGCTACGCGTCGAGCACAACAGCTATCACAGCAACCATTACCACTACCACGATTACGACGGGTATGACGACGACTGATGCCGTCGCGCCCTGAGATCTCGTAGCGCAACGGGCTTGCCTGTACGAGATCAGGGACCCGAGGCCAAGGTGCAGCGTTTACCGTCCCTGTCGGCCTTTCCTATGGACAGAACAAAGATCTTGGCAACCATCGTTGAAATGGGGCGCGAGGGTTTGGGGTACGCGCCAGCGGATGCGCTTGACGTCGTCGCCGAGCTGATCGCGAGGGAAGACACGCAAGGCAGCTCCTACGATATCAACGTCGAGAGACTCCTGCGTGTGGGAACCACGATCTGGAGCCTGAGGCACGGGTCTTCCTGCCCGGCAGCGGCCCGGGTGGGTCGCGCTAAAGCGTTGGCCTGACCAATGCGGCGCGACGAAGCGGCCTACATTCCCGCGACGCCCTGGGCCAGCGCGAAATCAAGCAGCACACGATCCGAGGGCTCCTCGGGCCAGGTGACCTGTGCCAGCCAGCGATGGAAGGTCGTCGCCGCGATGCGGCTGGCTGGCCCGTCGCGGCGCCAGGCCCGCGCAATGGGTGCGGCGATCTGTGCGAGCCGTTCGGCTTCGAAGCGCGACCGCATCTCGGCCTGCATGGTCTCGGGCATCTCCAGATAGAGCGCCTTGGCCTTTTGCATGCGGTCGTTCTCCCACAACTCGCGGATGCGGTGCATGCGGTCCTCGCCGCTGGGCGCAGCGGCCCGTCCCCGGGTCAGCGTAAGCGCGGATGCCGGTTCGGAGACTTCGATGGCCCCCTTCACGCCTGCATATCCCTTCTTCAGCGCGTCCTTGAAATACGCCGCCGGTGATTTGAGTTCCGGTAGCGCCTGGCTGCGAAGACGTTGCTCCACGTGCTCGAGGGTGCCGCGCAACTGCCCTTCGTCCGTGGTCGCGTACAGATCCTGGGCTTCGTCCTGCTTCAGGCCGAGCGCGATGAGCTTGCCGACAAGTTCGAGGTCGAACACGTTGCGGCTCGGATCGTCTGCGGCGCCCAGGCGCTGCTGCAGCTTGGGCAGGACGCGGAACTGGATCTCCTCGACGCGCCGCCCCTGCTTGTGTTCGATGAGCTCGAGGCTGAAGTCCTCACACAGGGCATCGATCTCGGCCAGTGCCTTGCTGATGACATCGCGCTTGAGAAAGCGGTAGTCGACCTCGGTGATGTCGCTGCGCCCAGTGAGCACGGCCGCCCACCACAGAACGTCCTCGCGCATGGACAGCCGGCTCGGCGAACTCAGGTAGCGTGCGCCGATCTCGTAGAGAACGGCAGCCGGGTAGCTGCGCATCTGGCCGCTGATCTCCAGCAGCACTCGGGTGTACTGGTGCGGCTTGACCAGCCGTTCGCGGATCTCCTCGGGATAGCGCCAGGTGATGGTGCAGGGCCGGCCCCTGCCCTGTTCCTCGATGGTGACGGTTCCGAGCAACTGGGAGGAAACCCAGCGCTTCAGGCCGGTGCCGCTGGTCGACCATTCGATGGTGGTCGCCTGCATGTCGCGCAGGTGCGATTTCAGCAGTTCCGTGTTGTTGGAGTTGAAACGGGCATCGCCAATCAGTTCACTGAGGGCGAGCTTGTAGACGGGTTCGTCAACGCCCTGGCGTTGAGAGTGGTAGAGCAGCGCGTTGTAGATACGGCGCGACAGCAGCGTGAGGCGGCCCCGCTTGGGTCGGATCGCGATGGCCTCGTTGGCCTTGGCAACGCTTTGTTCATCAGGGGCCGGCGGCGGTTTGAGCGGCTGTCGCGGAACTTCGCCGTCTTCCATGAGGCCTCTTTCAGATATCTGCAGTTTCACATCATGCCGTTGTTTTGTGAATCGGTCAATTTACAAACGCACGCTGGACCCTCTTGAGACTTTGAAAAGAAACACTTGAAGGGATTGAAGATTTGACGAAGCGATTTTCTGAACGCTGACAAGGACTTGCATGCATTGATGTGAGCACGATTGGGATTTCGTGTGAGAGGTTTTGGGATTAAATGTGAGATCGGATGGGGTTTGAAGGCGCTTGACGTGTGAGCGGTTGGGATTTGACGTGAGTGGATTGGGGGGCGCCAAGCGATGTGGGCCGTAAAGGGACCGTGGACGCATGGGTTCGCCCCAGGAACGCGGCTGAAGCCGGGTGCAAGGAGGGGTGACTGGTGGATCGACGGTGATTTTGTTCGCCTCGGACGCCTGCACCTGAAGGAGAATCCCAAAGAACCTCACCTTGGTCCCCAAACCCTCTCACAATTGACAGGGTCGATTGCCTGGGTTCTTTGCGGATCTTGTTCATTCGACGGAATCCCATAGAATGGCTGAATTCTGTCGAATAAGGCTATTCTTCATGGCATTGCCCGCCCCTGCCGGTGCTGGAAACCAGGTTTCCACGTCCGCCCCCTCTTCTTCCTTGCCCCCCTCCCCTGCTCGCGCACGCATCGACATGCCGCGCATCGCGGCGTTGGCCGTGCGTGCCGGCTCGATGGTCGAGCAAATCCGTGGCCGCCTGCTGGCGCCCGAAGCGCGCAAGGTCGCGCCGATCTACTCCACCGCCCAGCTGGCAGCCTTGTGCGGCGTCGACAAGGCGCATGTGGCTTACCGCATCACTAAGGAAGATCTGCCCAGTGGCCGGCTGACGCCGGCCGGCGGCAAGCGCAACTTCGAACTCAGCGAGCTGCGCAGCTGGACCCGGACCTATCGCGCGGACAAGATGCGCCCGGCTGGGAAAAAGGCATTCACGATCGCGGTGGGCAACTTCAAGGGCGGCGTCGCCAAAACGACGACCGCCATGGTTCTGGCGCAGGGACTGAGCCTGCGCGGCCACCGGGTGCTGGCTATCGACACCGATCCGCAGGGGTCGCTCACGACCCTGCACGGTCTGCTGCCCGAAGCGGAGATCAGCGAGGACATGACGATCGCACCACTGTGCGATGGCAGTCAGTCCGACATCCGCTACGCGATCCGCTCGACCTACTGGGATGGGCTCGACCTGGTGGCTGCGGCCCCTTTCCTTTTCTCGGCCGAGTTCGCACTGCCGGCGCGGCAGATGCAGGAGCCGGGCGCGCGTTTCTGGGATGTGCTCAACGCCGGCCTGGAAAGCGTGCGCGATCTCTATGACGTGATCGTCATCGACACGCCCCCTTCGCTGTCCTACGTGACCATCAACGCGCTGTGGGCGGCCAACGGGATCGTGGTCCCGGTGCCACCCTCGGGCCTGGACTTCGCCTCGTCCGCGCAGTTCTGGTCGCTGCTCGCAGACCTGGGCGCCAACCTCGATGCGCAAGGCGGCGACATGGCCGGCAAGGCCTTCGACTTCCTCCACGTGCTGCTCAGCCGGGTGGACCCGAGCGACCCGGCCACGCCGGCCGTGCGCCAGTGGATCCAGGCCACGTATGGGGAATACACGCTGCCGGTGGAAATCCCGAAGACCAGCGTGACGAGCAACAAGGCGGCCGAGTTCGCAACCGTCTATGACGTGCAGAAGTACGAAGGCGCTGCCAAGACCTACAAGCGCGCTTCGGATGCCTATGACGCCTTCGTCGACTTGGTCGAGCAGTCCGTGGTGAGCAGCTGGTCGGACAAGGCACAGGTGCAATGAGGAAGACATCACTTCTTTCGAAGGGCATGCAAACGCTGGGTGGAAACCAGGTTTCCACGGGCCAACCGGCACCGCGTCGCTTGACTCACGGGGCGGGCGAACCGGCTGGCGGTCTCTCGCGGAGGACTGAAAGCTCCTGCGCGCGGTGGATCTCGCGTCGTTTGTTCTCCGCTGCCGGTCCTGCCTGGAAACCTGGTTTCCAGGCCTGGGAGCGGCGTCGTACGTGCTTTGTGGAAACCTGGTTTCCACAGCGATCGCGATGCCAGGGGGCGTTCGCATTCCGTCAGTCGGGCGCCGAGCGCTTCGCCTGGAAACCAGGTTTCCACCGCCAAGGAGGTTCCAATGGCTAGTACACGCAAACGCCTCGAAGCCTTGACCGCAGGACTGTCGATCCCCGAACCGGTGCCTGCTGCCGCAGCGCCGGTCGCTCACATACCGGCACCCCCAGTGTTGCCCGGCGTGGCTGTCCCGCCCGTGGTGGAAACCAGGTTTCCACCAGCCCAGACAGGCGCCATCGCCCCGCGCACGGGACCAGGTCAGATGCTCGCATTCCGCGGCCAGATGCAGGCCGTGGAAGGAGAGCTCGCCGCCCTGCGCGAGCGGTTGCTTCAGCACGATGGCTCGACGCCCACGCGCAAGCTCGACCCCACGACGATCCGCGCCTCGCGCTGGGCCAATCGCCATCCCACGTCGTTCGAGACCTCGGAGTTCGCTGCGCTGAAGGCCGACATCGAGCAGGCCGGCGGCAATGTGCAGCCGATCCTGGTGCGCGCCTTGGCGGATGAGCCGGGACGCTACGAGCTGGTGTTCGGTCACCGGCGTCATCGCGCATGCCTGGATCTCGGCATCCCTGTGCTGGCCGCGATCTGGCTCGACGAGCTGGGCGACATCGAGTTGTTCACGGCGATGGACCGTGAGAACCGGGAGCGTTCGGATCTCTCCGCGTACGAGCAGGGCGTGATGTACCAGCGAGCACTGGACGAGCAGCTGTTCCCGACCCAGCGCCAACTGGCCGAGAAGGTGGGCAGGAGCCACACCTGGGTTCGCAAGGCGCTGATGGTAGCGCAATTGCCATCGGCCGTGATCGAGTGTTTCCGCAGTCCCCTCGAGGTGCAGCACCGGCACGCAGAACAGCTCAATGCGGCACTCGACAAGGACCGCCGCAGCGTCCTGAAGCGCGCCGAGAAGCTGCGCGGCCTGAAGCTCGCGCCGGCTGCGGTGGTGGCGCGACTGCTGGGACTGGATGCGGGCGCAAAGCCGGAAAAGCTCGCCATCGAGAGCGAAGGCAAGACAGTGGGCTCCTGCCTGCGGGCGCCCGACGGCACCATCAAATTGACCTTGCTGCCTGGCACCGTGTCCGAACTCGCGCCGGAGGCATTGCTGAAATCCATGTCCGAGATTCTGCAAAAGGTTCGGCTGCTCGGCTGAGCAGAGACCCCCCGCCGGGCACGTGAGCACCGTTGGGAAATGGTGCCCACTGTGGCCGGACAGGGCAGGGGGCAGGCTGAAATCGGGTCAGCGACGGCGCTCGGCATGACCCAGATTTCCCCGCCGGTGTCTGGCTCCCGGCATCTTCCCGTCCAGACTGTTTTTCCTATAGCCCAGTTCCATCGGGCGCACTCAAGGCCAAGTGTCGAACGATCGGGCGCGAGAGGCTGCCCGATCCGGATGTGCTTCTGCTGGACGACCCACCGCTGCGCACAGGGCGCCCTCGGTCCCGGCAGCTTCGTGGTTCGCGACCCGGTGGGACGATCTGGTGGACGATTCTGATGCGTGTGGCAATCGCACGTCGGGATGCTCCCTGACGGTGGAAACCAGGTTTCCACCCTAGCTTCCCTGTAAACACCTCCATCCTCCGGTTCTTATCTGAAGGATTACTGATCACCAGTTGAAAGTTTGCACTCACTCCATGTCCACAATGCCGCGTGCTGAAATCCCAAAAAGTTGCACATACGACGAGCGCGATCAGGGGGTGCCGAAGACGTGGCAACCACAGGCTTCATGCGCAGTCCAAGATGGCGGGCCCGTGATCGTTCCGGCAAGTTCCGATCCAAGGACTTGGCGTCAACGAAATGCACGCGCAAGAAACGTGCTCAGGGCCGCGAGGACTGCTGGGATCGACTTGAGCAATACAGACGACCGCAGCCTGCCGGGACAGAAGGTGGGAGCGAGGATGCCGGCTTGAGCCTTGCATGGCGGAATCCTTAGGTTGCACAGCCAGTTGCAGCGCAAAGCGAAGGCAACCGCTCAACAGCGTGCCAAAGTCCAGCGGGAACCGGATCGTGGTGCTCGGCCATCGTGCGCAAAAAATCCCTATAGATCAACCACTTAGCGAAGGACCTGCGACTGCCTTCTTTGGTTTGCGCGTCCCGACAGCACAAATTATCATTGATGATTATGTGAATGATGCCGGCCTTGGCTGGAATGGATCTGGTCCAGCGGCAAAAACACGCTAGGGGGCGGGATGATTTCGCAGGACCCAGGGACGGTGGACCGATAGCATCGAGGAATACAAAGCAATGGGGGTTGTCGTGAGCACGAGGAAGGATGTCCTTGGTGGGCGCGCCAGTGACGCCGGTGTGCATCCCGGGCGGCAGGGCGCGGGCCAACCTGGACCGGGGCAAAGAGGTTGGAATCCCGGCAGCGCCGTGCACGCCGATCCGCAAGGGCGGGGGAGGGGGCTGAGCCGATGAGCCGCCATCCCGTGCCGAGCCGTGAAGAATTGGCGTCGCTGGACGATGACGAACTCGAGCGTCTGTCCCGCGAGTGGCGCGCGCGTGCCGCGCGCGGGGACACGCGGGCTTATGGCGTCGCCCATGCGTTGGAAGTCGAGTGGCGCCAGCGCGTTCGTGTCAGCCGAGCCCAGCAGTTGCCGCGACCGCCGGAGACCGAGCCGCGCCGCTGGTGGAAGTTCTGGAGGAGCCGACCGGGCTCCGTAGCTGCGCCATCCCCGTGAAGAAGGTCCCTCCGCGCAAGCTCCACCGCGGCCATTTCGCCTTCATGCGTGCGCTCGCCCAGGGCGTGGACGAGCGCGCCAGCTGGGAGCGCTACCTGCGGCTGGAGGGCGAGCATGTCGACCTGCGCACCGTGCGCCGCACGATCGCCTGGATCCGGGATGCTTTTGCCGCAGCCGCGCGCCGCGAGCGCAAGCCGGGTACGGCGCGCTTGATCCTGCTGGACCCCGAGCGTTTCACCGCGACGCCGGCGCTGCCGAGCCTGGCCGAGTTCGCGCAAGCCCAGGGTCTGGAGGATTTCTCGGAAGCCGAGCAGATCGAGGCCTACGAGGCGGCCTTCGCGCAAGGCGGTGGTGCATCGGGACGGGGTCGCGGCCAGCCCTCGCGCCGTACGCGCGTCATCGAGCGCCAGCTCGAGGCGTTGCACTGGCTGGAGCGCCTGGTCGCCCAAGACCCGCGCCCGGCAGACAGCGTGGCGGCTTGGCTGCATCCGGCACTGGCCGAGCGGCTGGAGCGCGCGGGGCTGGCGACACTGGCCACGCTGGTGGCGCACGTCAACCGCAGCGGGGCGCGCTGGTGGGTTCAGGTGCCGGGCGTGGGCCAGCGCAAGGCCGCGCGAATACTGGACTGGCTGCACGCGAACGAGCAGGTGCTCGGACTGCATGTGAGCGCTCACGCCAGCGTGCCGCGCGCGCAATTGGCGTCGTCCGTCTTGCACGGGGTCGTGCCGGCCGCCACCGCCTTGTTGCCCTACGAGAAATTCGTGCTGCCCGCCGAGTTGGACGGCCGCGCGGGCTCCTGCCGCGCCCCGCGGGAGGCCTGCCGGCTTGCGGCGTCTGACGACCACGCGGCCGTCGGTGCGTGGCTCGCTGCCAAGGGAAGCGCCGACGCGACCCGCACATCCATGAGTTCCACGCAGCGCTCCTATCGAAAGGAAGCGGAGCGGCTGCTGCTGTGGGCGGTGCTGGAGCGTGGCAAGGCGCTCTCTTCGCTCACGAGCGAGGATGCACAGGCCTACCAGGCCTTTCTGGAGAATCCGCCTGCCCAGTGGTGCGGTGCGCGCCATCACCAGCGCTGGTCCCCCATGTGGCGACCGCTGGAAGGCGCGCTGACGCCGGTCGCGCTGCGCCAGTCGCTGATCATTCTTCGCAGCCTGTTCGCTTTTCTGGTGCAGCAGGGTTACGTGGTGGGCAATCCCTTTGCGCAATCGGCACTGCCGCCCGATGCGCAGGGTCGCCTCGGCGCCCAACGGATGCTGAGCTTCGCGCAGTGGGATCACCTCGATGGATTGTTGCGAAGCCATGTGGACACCGAACCTGGACGGCGGCTGCGCCGGGGCATGCGCTGGCTCTATGCCACCGGGCTGCGCTTGGCCGAGATCACAGGTGTGCGCTGCGAGGACCTGCAGCCGGGGCCATCCTCTGTTCGCGGCGACAGCGACTGGCTGTTGTCGGTGACTGGCAAGCGCGGGGAGCGTCGGCAGGTGCCGGTGCCGATCGAATTGATCGATGAGTTGGGACAGGAGCTGGCGCGCCATGGTTTTGATCGGCAGGTGGATGCGCCCGGCAACCGCGGTGTTCCTTTGCTGGCCCGCTTCGGCACGGGGGCCGAGCATCCCGCCGCCTGGTCGCCTTCGGGGCTCTACCAAGCCATCAAGGCCTTTCTCGCGCGTGCCGCGCTCGGCCTCGAAGCGGCCGAAGCCGCACAGCTGAGAAAGGCCAGCACGCACTGGCTGCGGCACTCCCATGGGGCCCATGCCCTGCGTGGAAGAGAAGGGCGCGCGCCAGTACCGCTGGCGGTGGTGCAGAACAACCTCGGCCATGCGTCGCCGGCCACCACGGCGATGTACCTGTCGAAGTCCTGAAGGGCGGTGTCTGGCACGGCCGCGGTGCGGCACGGGCGCGCCATCGGCCGGTGTGCCGGCAGGTCGAGATTGTTGGGCGCGCCGTAGCGAACTTGCATCGCAGGCAAGCACACATGCGCGGCACTGCGCTTGTCAGGGGGCAGACGGGCCTGCCGCGTGTGGAGGTCATAGACAGCTTCTTGCGTACCAAGCAGGAGTTGATCGGGAGCGCTGTCGACGAAAGACTGGCGCCCCCATTTCAACTTCCAACATCATGTCCCTTCTGCTGTCTCGATCACCTTTCGCGCGCCTGATGTGCCTGACCGGCGCCCTCGTTTGGGCTGGCGCGGCCTGCGCGCAGCACATCGGCGCTGCGCGCGCTGAAGCGCACTCCCCGGGGACCTCGGGTCCTCCAGTCGAGGCGCTGAACTGGCCGACGCGGCCAGTGCGTCTGGTCGTGGGCTTCGGCGGCGGCTCCTCTCCCGACTTCGTGGCGCGCGTGCTTGCCGACCCACTGGCGAAGGCGCTGGGCCAACCCGTGATCGTGGAGAACCGGCCCGGCGCCAGTGGGAACATCGCGGCGGACATCGTCGCGAAGTCCTCCGATCGGCACACCGTGGGCATCCTCATCAATGGCAACATGACCATCGCCAAGGTCCTGAATCCGTCGATCTCCTACGACCCGCAGAAGGATCTGATGCCCTTGAGCATCATCTGCACGGCGCCGCTGGTGCTCGCTGCAACCCCGGAAGTCGCGAAGACCGACGCGCGGGGTTTTCTTGATGCGGCGCGCGCCGCTGGCAACAAGTGGAGCTACGGCACGCCGGGCATCGGCACGATCGGCCACCTCGGCATGGAGCTGCTGAAGGCCCGCACCGGCATCGGGGCCGTGCATGTGCCCTACCAGGGCAATCCACAGGTCATCACCGCTCTGGGCGGCGGGCAGCTGCAACTCGCCCTGCTGCCGCCGGGCCTTGCCGAACCCCAGGTCAAGGCCGGAAAGCTGCGCGCGATCGGGGTCACCTCGGCGCGCCGATCCGCGCTCGTGCCGGACTATCCGAGCTTGCAGGAAGCGGGGCTCAAAGGGTTCGAGCTTGAGATCTGGACCGCGGCTGCCGCTCCCGCCAGCCTGCCGGCGCCCATCGCGCGGCGCCTGAACGAGGTCCTCGCGGAGATCATCCGCTCGCCCGAGGTGCAGCAGAAGCTCTTCCAGCACGGCTACGAGGCCGTCGGGATCTCGGGCGACGCATTGCTCCATCGGGTGAAGACTGACACGGCGGCGCTCACGCAGATCATCGCGAGCCAGGGCATCAAGCTCGAATGAGGAGAGCAGGCATGACTACCCCATCCCAACGCCTGCACGGCGGCGCGGACGCGTCGGCCGCGGCCCCTGAGGCGATCTCTCCTTCATCTTCTTCCGCTCAGAGCGCTGCCGCCGAGCGGATCCTGCAGTCACTGCGCGACGAACTCGACGGCTTGGACCGCACGCTGCTGGAGACCCTGAGACAGCGACTGGACTGCTGCTGTCGCATCGGGCAGCACAAGCGCGACCATGCGATTGCGATGATGCAGCCGCACCGCATCGGCGTGGTGCAGGAGCGGGCGGCGGCCTTTGCCGCCGAACACGGCATGAGCCCGCCGTTCCTGCGCGCCCTCTACGAACTCATCATCGCCGAGACCTGCAGGCTGGAGGACGAGATCATCGGCGCACCTGCCGCTGCTGCATGAAGCCACCTCTCCTCCACCGGATCGCAAGGGGCTCGAGGCACACCCTCTGGCATCTCCACTGCCGTACGCCCCGCGAGGCTTCCGGCTGGAGGCGAGCCTCCCTTGGCCGTCCTGTTTTGCCGTTGAAACACATGATCATCTTTTCGACACTGGGCCCGCGAGGCAGCAACCACCACTTCGTTCTCGAGCAGTACCTCGCCGCGCACGGACTCGAACAGCTCGCACGCGTCGCCCTGTTCGACGACTTCCACAGCGGCGCGCGTGCTTTGGTGGCCGGCGAAGCCGACTACCTGCTGCAGTGCGCCGTTCATCCCGCGGCAGCGGAGATCACGGGCACCTATCGCAACGCCATGGTGGTGGTCGACGCCTTCGTATCTCCGAGCCAGCCGATGGCGCTTGTGCAGGCCAAGGGAAGCGAGGAAAACGCCTCCAGGGTGGGCGTGCAGCCTGCCACGCAAAGCTATGCCGACCTCTCCGCGTGGCCGGAAAAAGTCCATGAACCCACGGTGCTCGCAGTCCAGGCCGGCCTGGAGGAAGGCCGCTACGGCGCTGGCATCGTCTTCACGTCGTTCGCGGCTGCGCGCACCGAGTGCTTCGAGGTCGTCGAGCCCATCGGTACCGTGTGCGATGGCTGGATCGTCTACGGGCGCGAGCCCATCGATGAAGGCAGGGCCGTGGTCTGGAGGGACAGTCCCGTGGCACGTCAGTTCCGGCAGCGGACGGCACGACCGGTGAAGACGAGCGTTGTCCGTCCCTGGGCGAACGCCGGCCCTCGGCGCCAACCGCCGAAAGCCTGCGGGCCGTCCTAGTCCGGGATCGTCAACCGCATCTCGAAGGTGCCGACGATCGCGCCGCGCTCCCTCTGGCCTTCTTTCTCGGCGGCAGCCTTGGCCAGCAGCAAAGCGCGGGGGAGGCGCCATTGCGCGTCGTTTTGTGGCTCGCTTCTGAAATGTTCGGCCCATGCCAGGTAGGCTTGAGTCGCTGCGGGCGATCCAGATGGTCATGGAGCGTTCACCGAAAGCCCTCCCAGGCGGTGTGTGCTCCTGAGGGCTCGCGCCGTCGCCGCTCAACAAGATCTCATGGGTCATCGTGTCCCCCTCGCTCTGCGCGCAACGATGAAGCTTGTGCTGGGATGGCCCGTGGAGGCTTTTCGACGGCCCGGACGAGATCGGGCTCGCTGCAGCACGTGGGGGGACGCTCCTTCTGATTGGGAGGGCGGCCGTCGCCGAAGGCGGTGGACTGCCGCTCGCGACGACGGCGCTTGCCGGTGCGGCGCGTTGGATCCCACGCCGTGGCCGTACTCAGCCTGTGGGAGGCCCGGTCCGGATCGAGTCCTCACTGCCGTCGCCGTCGGTGCACGCAAGGCTTCCGCGCGCTCAATCCAGCGTCGCGCCGGACTGTTTCACAAGCTTCTGATGCTTCGTCATTTCGGATTGAAAGAACGCGGGTGCGAGATCGGGCCCGGTATGCAGGATGTTGAGGCCTTGTGCAGCCACGGCCGCTTGCGCTTCCGGTGACGCCAGGGCCGCCTTGATGGCAGCATGGTCGGCATCGACGATGGCCTTGGGCAGCACTGCCGGGCCAATGAGCGCGATCCAAGCATCGAAGCTGTACTTCCGCGCGCCGGCTTCTGCCAGCGTGGGAACATCCGGCAGCGCGGCGGAACGCGTCGGTGTCGAGATGGCCAGCGCTCGCAGCGCGCCGGCCTTGATCTGCGGCGCGACCTGCGAAATCGAAACGAAGCCCAGCTGGACCTGTCCACCGATGAGGTCGGTGAGCAAGTAGCGTGCTCGAGGTCGGCGATACGACGGCTCAGCGCCGAAGCAGCGATGTGCGCCGCGCCGCGCACGATCAAGCCGCTCGCGCGGCAGAGACAGAAAGGCGCACGCTGTAGGCGTCGATGCGTCGGGACAAGTGGAGCCTCTGGGGGCGCTGAAAGCCGCTTGGGAGATCGAAGAGGATGCTGAACGTGCAAGCGTAATGGAACGCTGGGCAGCGGCGTCACCAGATCGAGAAATTGGTAGCGATTGCCGGCCGCTCGAAGCAACAGCCCAAAGCTGCAGACGCTTCCTCCAAGCCTGCCGATGCTCAGTGTCCTGGCGGATCGGTACCCGAATCGGGTGGGACCTCGTAGAGGCTTGCCGGAAGGCCTTGCATCTGAGGACCATGGAGGGTGCATCCGTCGAGCGAGTCGCCTGCGTTCAGGGCGTTGTTCAAGGCAGCGACCACGGAGCTCATGTCGGCGATGTTTCGAAAGCGTGCCCGAGGTCCGTGGTGAAAGATGTGCAGCGCGATCGGCAGGGCATGCACGAAAGCGGACTCGGCGCGCAGTGGAATGCGCTGCCACGTCCCGTTCGCATCGAGCGCCTGGAAATAGTCCGGCAGCTTCAGGGTCGGGCACAGATGCGAGGCCAGCACCAGACCGAAGGCTTCGGGAATGCAGTCGCGCAGGCGGCGGGTGCCCATGTCGTCACCGATCAGGGCGATGAACTGATCGGCCAGACGTTCCTCGGTCGCCCCGTCCGCGCCGAGCAATTCGATGGCCTGCGCGACGATATCGGCCGAAATCTCGTTCATCGCGATGGGTGCTCGGCGTCTTCAGGCGATGGCAGCTTCGCCCGAGGCGGCCTGCACCGGGATGTGGGCGCGCTCTTCCTTGATGCGATTGGCACCGTCCACGAACACCAGCTTGGGCTGGTAGCTCTTCACATGGTCTTCCGGCACCAGGCCGAAGGCCGCAATGATGATCAGGTCGCCGACCGACGCACGGCGTGCGGCCGAGCCGTTGACCGAGATGATGCCGCTTCCCCTCTCGCCACGGATGGCGTAGGTGACGAAACGCTCGCCGTTGTTGATGTTCCAGATGTGGACCTGCTCGTTCTCGGCCAGGTTGGCCGCATCGAGCAGGTCCTCGTCGATGGCGCACGAGCCCTCGTAGTGCAGTTCGCAGTCTGTGACCGCGACGCGGTGGATCTTGGACTTGAGCAAGGTTCGGAACATGGAGCGAGGTCTTTCTCTCAGGCAAGAGGTGGATCGGTCTGGCGTTCATCGCTGGCACGGCAAAGGCAAAGCGCCTGCGGCCGCGGCGGGCGAAGGATAGCCGAGCGGATGCCGGCAGCAGCGCCAGGCGCAGGAGGGCCTGCGTCGAGCGCTGTTGGCCCTGAAAGTGTGTTTGCGCTTCGGCCCGGTGCTCGTGTGAGACTGGAGCCGGCGAGCGATCGGCCGCGACAAGAAGAGCACGGTCATCGGCGCTGCAGCGGGGGCGGTCGCTACAGCAGGCCTCGGCTACAACTGGAGCAGCATTCGCAACAAGCTCAACCGCCGGACAGTCGATGCCGGCACGCGGTTCATCGAACAGCCGGGCGGCTCCCTGAAGGTCAGCGTTCCCAGCCAGGTCGCCTTCGATACGGACAGTGCGACGATCAGACCGCATTTCGCCGCGTGCTTGACCAGGTGGCCCAGACCATCGCGCAGGAACCTGGCGTCACCGCCTGCGTGGTCGGCCATGCGGACAGCGCCGGCAATCCGATCGCTACATGACCCTGTCGCAACCCCGTGCGCGGAGCGTCGAGGCCTATCTGGTCGATCACGCGTCGCGAAAGAGCGTTGGATCGCCCGAGGGGCGGGGGCAGACCCAACCGGTTGCAAGCAATGCCACAGAAGTGGGCGCATGCACAATCGCCGTGCCGAGATCCACCTGCGGCCCGTGCGCGAGGCCAGGTAGTTGCTCTCGACCGAGTTCGCGCGGCTGTGGTCTTCGCACAGCTGATCGGCAAGCTGGCCCAGCCGACCACTTCCTCGCGCGAGAAACGGCACGTGCTGCGAACGCTGCGCTATGCTTGTGCGATGGTTGGTGAACTCCACTGCCGCGCTTCCAAGCGGGTCGAGATTGCTGGCATTCCCGACGTGCCAACTGGCCGGATGCGATTCCGCGGCCACATCGCGGAAAAAGCTGCGCCGGCGCGCCGAGCATGGCCCCGTGCGTGACGACAAGGTATGCCCAAGACTTCCTCCAAGCCGATTCATGTGCCGAACCCGGCTTTCGAACTGCCGCGCGTTGCCCGTGCGGGCATGCGCGAACTCCATCCACAGGATGGCGCGTTGCTGCTCATGCACTTCGCCTTTCGGGGCCTCGTGGTCAAGGCCGATGCCTTCCTGGCGGAGCACGGCCTCTCGCGCGTGCACCATCGCCTGCTTTACGCGGTGGCGCGCGCCGAAGGCATCTCGATCGGGCAGCTGATCGAACTCCTGGGCGTGACGAAGCAGGCGATGCACCGCCCTCTCAAGTTCCTTCAGGACGCCGGCTACGTCGTGGCCGAACGCGATGCGAACGAGCACCGCTCGAAGAGGCTGCGGCTGACGGCGCTGGGCGCGCGCATCGAGAAGCAGGCCTCGAAAAACGAACGCGAGGCGATGGAATCCGCACTGCAGACGGTGTCGCCCAATGAGCAGGACGCCTGGCGCAAGGTGATGACCGCGCTGGCCCGGCTGGCCTAGCGGCCGTGGACAGACAGCGGGCCGGCGGGCCACCAGGGGTGGATCGCGGCGAGCTGTGCAGCCGTGTCGGGGTACTCGCGAAACCGAGCGACCCTGCCGGCTGCCACTTCGAAGAGATGTGCCCATTGATTGTCGTAGCGGCGCTGCGTTGCGCGTGACGTGCACACGGCCTTGCCGGCCGCGACCGCTGATGCGGCCTCTTCGTCGACGAGGAAGCGCGCGGGTTCGAAGGCGTGGAAGATCAGGTGCGCATCCAGGGCGGCAACGAACCTGCGGACGCCGTCGTGTCCATGATGGGCACCCGCCCACGGCATGAAATCGGGGAGCCCGGGGGCTTCGAACTCGGAGTCGGGCGTCACCAGCGCGCACAGCGCATCGAGATCGCGCGCCGCGAAGGCCGCACAGCACCCGCGCACGGGATGCAGCAGTTCACCACGCGATGAGTGCATGCTCAGGCCGGCTTGATCATCAGCGTCGCCGAAGCGAGTGCATGCAGCTTGCCGTCCTGGCCGCGAATCTCCGCATTGCATACGCCCATGCTGCGCGTCTTCTCGAGCAAGCGGGCGGTGGCCACATAGCCGATGCCGGCCACCAGTGGGCGCACGTACTTCACGTTGAGGTCCACGGTCGAATATGGCGTGCCGGCGTCCAACGCAGAAAAAAGCGCCAGCGCGGCCGCGCCATCGAGGCAGGTCGCCGCGAAGCCACCGTGCACCATGCCCGCCGGATTCAGGTGGCGCGCGTCGGGCGTGACGGTCATGCAGACCTCGCCTGGCTGAACGCTCGTCAATTGCATGGGCATCGTGTGCGCGATGCTCGATCGCTCGATGCGCCCGGCCTGCATGGCCTGGAGCACTTGCAGTCCACTGATCGCGGGGGCTTCGGTGGGCGGCGATTTTTCGGTAGCATCTTTCATGTCAATATTATTGACCTTAAAGTGAAGGCGATGCAACTGGCAGGCTGGACGATCCTCTTGGCCCTGAACACCCTGTGGTTCGGGATGGGTGCGTTTCATTTTTCGTTGCGCCCGCACGCCGCGGCCCGGATGCTCGCTGCGCGCGCTCAACGCACGAGTCCGTTGTTCCATACGCTCAGCGACGCGATCCGCTTCCTAGGCGGGCTCAACCTGGCGTTCGCAGTGTTCTGCCTGTTGCTGCTCGTGTCCGCAGACCTTTTCCCCGAACGCGGTCAGCGGGCGCTGTTCGCTGCGGCGCTGGCCCTGGCGCATGCGAGCCAGTTCATGGTGAACGTCCTGATGCTGGGAAAGCACCGTCGTCAGGAAGCCGGTGCGTGGCCCGTGCTCGAGGGACCGATGCTCTTCATCTTTGCTATCGATGGTGTGCTGATGGTTGCCACGGCATAGTTGCCCTGTGGATCGCGCGTTGACTCTGTCCCTCGGTCCGGGCCCATGTACGGGCATCGCGGGTTTCGCGCAGCTACCAACGAGAGCTGATGAACAACACGCTCGAAGCGTCGGCCGGATGATTCCGGCCGCCGGCGCGGTGCCACTCAGGCCAAGCCGTGCCCAGCGGCGTGAAGCTGCCCAGTTCGTAGGTCGTATGCGTGGTTTGCTTGCGGTCTGGGCGGGTGTGCTCGGTGCGTATCAGTCTGTCGCCATCCCATTCGTAGACTGTTTTGCTTTCTTGGCCCTCGGGATGAATGTGCTCTTTGACGAACTTGCGCATACGTCGGCCATGGCGTCATGGGCGTCATAGGCGTAGCTACAGATGCGACTGGCGGCCTGGTCGAACACCTGCACGTCGACGAGTTGATTGGCCCCGTCGTAATGCGTGAGCAGCCTGCGATTGTCGGTGTCAATGGACTCTGTCCGATTGCCCGGTCGTCGTAACGGTAGCGGGGGTAAAGCGGCGACTGCTTGCGTGCCTTGATCGCTTTGACGTGTGTCGCGCCGGCCTTCTCGGCCGGACGCACCCGCAACTCGCACGCCCAGTAGGACTACACGGCGGGATGATCATGTGCTGCATCGATGCAGCTTGTCGATGCCAGGCTGAACAACTTGACTTCGCCGTCTCTGCAACATCGTCCTTGCTCAGCGCAACGCTTCCGCTGCGAGCGCTCCCAATGTACGCAGGCCCTTCTCGATGCGCGCGTCCCATCCGTAGCCCCCACTCAGCCGCATGCAGTGCGCATAGCGCCCACTCGCTGAGAACACCACGCCGGGAGCGAAGCACACCCCTTTCTTCAGCGCTTGCACGAACAACGCCCGTGTGTCGACAGTCTTGGGCAACTCAAGCCACAACACGAAATTACCTTCTGGTCGCGTGACCGTGGTGCCCGGCGGAAAGGCCTGTCCGATGGTGCGCGACATGCGCTCCAGCGTGTCGGCGAATTGACGGCGCAGGCGGCGCAGATGACGGTCGTAGTCGCCGTTAGAGAGAAATTCTGCAAGCGCAGTCTGTGCCAGCACCGGAGTGGCTAGCGTCGAGGCGAGTTTGCTCTCGAGCACGCGTGCCATGTGACGCCCCGGCACGACCCACCCGATTCGATAGCCCGGCGCCAGCGTCTTCGAGAATGAACCACAGTAGATGGTGTTGTCGTGGCGATCGAGCGCACTGAAGGGAATCGGCCGCTCCTTGCCGAAATGAATGTCACCGTAGACGTCGTCTTCGATCAGTGGCACGCGGTGCGTCGCAAGCAGGCGCAGCACTTCGCGGCGATTCTCCAACGACATCGTGAATCCCATCGGATTCTGGAAGCTTGAGGCCAGGACGCAGGCGCGCACCCGGCCTGCGACGAGCACCTCGCGCAGCGCGTTGACCACCACGCCGGTCTCGGCATCGGTTGGCAGCTCCACAACCCGGAGGCCGCGCATGCGTAACACTTGGAGGAGGCCAAAGTATGTCGGCGACTCGATCGCGACCGCATCGCCAGGTTCGGTGACCGCATCGAGTGCGAGTGCCAGGGCTTCGGTGCAGCCGCAGGTGACGGCGATGGCGTCGGGCGAAAGCGCCTGTCCGAAGCGCATGGCGCGGCGCGCAATTTCCATGCGCAGCGGCAGCTCACCGCGCGGCGGCGAGTAGGTGTTGAGGAGCGAGCCCTTCACGCGTGCGGTGCGCGCCAGGATGCGGTCGAGTTTCGAGGAGGCAAGGATCCGCGCGCTCGGTATGGCGCAGCCCAGCGGTACGTAGGCCTCGTTCGATGCGTTCTCGAGCAGTTGCAGCATCAGGCCCGACACCGCCACCTTGGTCGGATGCAGCGGCGGGCGCGGGGGAGCCGGCAGCGGCAACGCTGCGGACATGCGCGCAACGTAGTAGCCCGACCGCGGTCGCACCTCAAGCACCCCGCGATCCTCGAGCACCTTGTAGGCCTGCACCACAGTGTTCAGGCTTGCACGGTGCTGGGCGCTGATTTCACGCAATGACGGCGCGCGGCTTCCAGCGGGCAAAGTGCCGCTTTCGACGAGTCCAGCAATGAAATCGGCGAGCTCTTCGTAGCGAAACCGTGTAGCGAGTCGTGAATCGGAATCACCGGTGGGGCGTGCTTCAAACGACATGGCTTCAACTGTCTCCGTGCGAATTTCAAAAAACTGTGGCTGTTATCTACGCCTGAAAGCTCGCACCATCGATGGCAGCCACACAAGACGAATACAAGAAGCTATGGATCGATTTCCGAACAACGACATCATCTCGCTGATTTCGAGCGCGCCGCGTCACGACCTGGCCGAGAGCGTGGGGCCGAACCTCCGACTCGACGCGCTGTTCGATTCGGACCGCGCAGAGCTCGGCGCGCTTCAGCTGGGCTACGGCACTGCGGCGGGCGATGCGGCGCTGCGTGCGCAGATCGCCACCCGTTACGACGTGAATGCGGGCGATGTGGTCATCACCGTCGGAGGCATGCATGCACTATTTCTCCTTGCCCTTACGCTCTGCAGGCCAGGCGACGAAGCAGTGATCGCGCAGCCGGCCTTTCCGCTCGTACGCAATGCGCTCGGCGCAGTTGGCGCGACCGTGCGCTCGCTGGCGCTGAACTTCGACACTGGCTACCGGCTCGATGTTCGGGCGCTGCAGGCGCTGCTGTCGCCGAAGACCCGGATCGTGAGTCTCGCTTCGCCGCAGAATCCGTCGGGTGTCGCGATATCGCCTTCGATGCTGCACGAGGTGGCCGAGCTCATGCGCGCCCACGCACCTGACGCGTGGCTGATCGTCGATGAGACCTACCGCGAGGCGGCTTACGGCGTTGATCCGACGGCACCCAGCGCCAGCGCGCTGGGACCTCGGGTGGTCACCGTGGCGTCGCTCTCCAAGTGCCATGGCGCCGCGGGGCTGCGCATCGGCTGGGCGATCGTGCGCGACGCGACGTTGCGGCAATCGCTGGTCACGGCGAAGTTCAACACCGTGATCTCGTGCTCGCCACTGGACGAAGCACTGGCAGTCGCGGTCCTGAAGCAAGGGGAGCACATTGTCGCCGCTCGGCGGCAGCATCTCGCGCACAACCTGGGAACGCTCGAAGCCTGGATCGGTCGCCATGCCGAACGGATCGAATGGGTGCCCCCGGACGCTGGCGCGCTGTGCTGCGTGCGGCTGAAGCCGCAGGTCTATGACGACGCGGCGCTTCAGCACTTTCGGACGGCATTGCACGAATGTGATGTCCGCCTTGCACCCGGCCCCTGGTTCGGTGACGAACCTCGTGTATTCCGCCTCGGCTTCGGCCTCGCGACGAACGCAGAGCTTGCCGCCGCGCTGGACCGCGTGGGCCAGGCACTGGAGTGGGCTGCGGCCTGAGGTCTTGCAACGCAGGGGCTTGTGCTGGCAATGAAAGGTCATGCCGAAAAGCCCGAACAGAACTTGCGACCGCGGTACCACGATTGAATCACCTGAGGGAGGTTCAAGCGCGGACATTCGCCGTCATGATCAATCACCGTCAAGTTGAAGGCTTCTTGCGCAGGCCGGCGACGAGCTTGGTCAGCAAATCACCGAGTTGCTTCTGATCCTTCTGGCTCAGCGATGCCAATGCGAGTTGCTCATTGGCGACGTGCAACGGCAGAAGCCTTTCGATGAGCGCCAATCCGGCAGGCGTGAGTCTCACCAAGATACTTCGTCGGTCGCTGGGAGTGGGCGCGCGCTCAATCAGCCCCTTGCGTTCCAGTCGGTCCAGACGACTGGTCATGGCGCCCGACGACAGCATCAGTCCTTCATACAGTTTCGTGGGCGTCAAAGCGTAAGGCGCTCCCGCACGACGCAAAGTGGCGATGACGTCGAATTCGCCCTGGTGCAGCTGGAACTGCGCGGCAAGCGGAGAGAACCAGTCGCGCTCAAGGAGCTGGGTCGCTTCCAGCAATCGTCCTATCAGAGCCATGACCTTGGCATCGACGTCCGGCCGTTCCCGCTCCCACTCTTCCTGCGCGCGCTTTGCCCGATCCTTCATATCCATCTCTGTGCAAAGTTCTACCTAACCGGCTACCCATGCCCCTCGCACCGGCACTATGTCGAATATTTAATTCGATGTCAAGATACTTGATATCGAGATATAAATCACCGCAACCCGTCATCTGGCCTGCTCGCCAGCATCGCCCTCTTTGCCACTGACCATGCCTGGACGCTGTGCTGGCGGCCGTTCGAGTTTCGTTCGCGGTGTGCCCAAGACACCCAAAGCCTCCACGCGATCGTCGATCTCTCTATTGAGCCTGCGCATCAAAATACGCTTCCCAAGTCCTGGGCGAAGCAGTGAAGCCCTTGGCCCTCTTGAATGCAGCCGTTGCCTGCGCCGGGCGAGCGGACGCGAGCAACGCGACGCCGAGGTTGTAGTGCGTGTTTCTGTCGGTCGAACCAAGTCGCACAGCCTTTTCGAGCAACTCAGCAGCGTGCCGGTGTTTGCCTTGATCACAAAGCACCGCGCCAAGGCATGTGAGCAGGGCAACATCGTCAGGTGCGTCATTCAACGCCTTGCGTAGAACCGCCTCCGCCGTTGCCATGCTCGACGCCCAACTTTTGGGATTGGCAAAGGCATCTTGGACCAAGGTGCGACTTTCGGTGACAGCATTCATGCGTTCTACGGGGCCGCCATTGGCGGCTTCAAGTCGAGACTATGCGGCAAGCCTTCGAGCAATATCGATCCCGCGGCTCGCCCCAGGATCGATTTTCCCTGCATGAGCAAGGGCCAAGCATCCAGAAGTTGCTTGCCTTGGCACGTTTTCATACTGCACGAATGGCCCGACCCTTGGCTGTGGCGCTCCTGCTGATGCCTACTTGAGACCTTCCGCGTCCAGCGACCTGCGCACTGCGGGTCTCGCACGCATCCGTTCGTACCAGTATTTGAGATTCTGCAGACCGTCGAAGTGGATGTTGGTCTTGTAAACCGATTCCAGCCACGACGCTTGCCCCCACTGCGTGAGCGAGTACAGGTACGCGTCGGCCACGGTGTAGATATCTCCCATCAGGTAGTCCTTGCCGAGCAGTTGCTCGTCCAGCCAGGCGTAGCGCTTTTCCAGTTTCGGCTTGGCCGTCCCGGCGCCGTACTTGCCAGCTAGCCCCGCGTACAGGAGCGGGATGAAGCCCTTGTGGATCTCCGAGGTGAGGAAGCTCAGCCACTCCTGCAATCGATAGCGATCCATGGTGCCATTCGAGGGAGCCAGTTGCGACTCGGGCTTCAGGTCGGCAAGGTACTGAACGATCGCGGGGCCTTCACGCAGCAAAGTGCCGTCATCGAGTTCAAGCAAGGGAACGTAGCCAAAGGGGCTGAGTTCGCGAAAGTCGCGGCCGTCGACTGTCCTGTGGGTTTTGTAGTCAACCTTGACCAAGCTCACGTCCAAGCCAAGTTCATTGGCGACGATGTGTGGTGACAGTGAGCAAGCGCCTGGCATGTAGTACAGCCTCATAGAATTTCCGTGGTGGTTGCAGAAAGTGGCGCCTCCGAAACAGAGCACCTGAGGACGATGCTATGCACCAGGGATAGATTTGGAAGAAGGCAATAAAATTGCACATAGGTTAAAAAACTATACCGGCGGACCTTCTCTGGTGGATGTGCTATGAAATCGAACGTCTCCGGCTGCTCTGTCGAAGAGGCCATGCGCTTGCTGGGCGGACGCTGGCGGCTGCTTCTGGTGTCCTATCTCGTCGACGGGCCGAAGCGATTCAATGAACTGCGTCGGGACTTGCCGCGTATCTCCCCGCGGTCCCTTACCCTCGACCTTCGAGCACTCGAAGAAGCAGGCCTCGTCAGGCGCACGGTGCACCAAACTGCTCCCGTAAAAGTCGAATACGAGTTGACGGTCGATGGCGAGCGCCTCAGGCCCGTGGTAAGTGTGATGATGGATTTTGGGCTCTGGCTCAAGGAGAGGCCCCCGAGCCTGGCCTGAATCCATTTCGCTTTTGCGAATCGATCGGAGCAATGCCAACTCGACTGACGTAGGAGGCCGCTTGGGTCGGTTCGGTCTTCTGCAGCGGCCCTTCCTCAACTGTGGCGCTGCGCTTGCGTGTTGAAGCTCGATGTCGGAGTCACCCGTCACTTCATCAATGCACAGGCACGCCCGATCGAGCCCTTCACCAAACTCTTGACTTGGCGTTGCCGCCGCTCGCCCAGGGCCAGTGTGAAGCCGCCCGAGAGTTCGGCGCATGCCGGTAGGCGCAGCGACTGCGCTGCAGGGCGAGACTGCGGCGCTGACCGCTCATAGCTATATCTCCCTCCAGTGTCTGCAGGCACTGCCAGATGTGTCGGGACGGCGGCTTCCTTGCTGCGAGGCGTCAGGACTTGACGATCCAGGCTCGAAAGCATGAAGCGTACCTACGCAATGAGAGATGGCCGCCCGACCGCTCTGGGACTGTGCTACGGAGATCAGAGGCAGGTCGTTCGCAGCCCTTTAAGAAATTTGGCGGAATTCGCAACGCGCGCGAACCTTCGAATGCATGGTTTTCGCCTGCGTACGAGATCGTCAGTCGTTCCGATGTACCGCAGAGGACGGCGATTCATCCATCGGTACGTTCAGCGATGGAGTCGCTTGAGAGCTTGCCGCGCGGGGGGACGCAACGGCAGGAGCTTTACTCGCGCGGTCTCAGGTGGCGCAGCATGCAGAAAGCGGTCTCATCTCACAGCGTCGAGGTCTTGCGAAGGCTATGGTTGATCTGCCCAGCGCAATATGAACTTGGCTGCTGCGATGTTCAGATTCGCGCGGATATATCTGGTCCGAGCCTGACGCTCGATGCTGCTTCGTGGAGCCATCCCGCCGATGAGAAAAGCTTCCTCTCCCACGCTACGTGAGAAGACTCCGGACACGTCCTTCGGCTCATGGACGAACGACGATGCGGCTTCTCTCACTCGAGAATCGGATAGGCAAAGAAGCCGCGTGATCCACGGCACTACTCTGTTTGTGATCTTCGTGTGCGGGGCATTGCTGGTCATGAATGGTTGGTTGATCATGCGCGCTCGCGCGGCAGAAGACGAGCAGATTGCGCGGGCGAACACCAATCTGGCGCGCGCGGTCAGTCAGCAAGTCGAAAGTACCGTCGCCCTGGCCGAGCACATCATCTCCGGCATCGTCTTCGAACTCGAACGTGCGGACGTCGTGCCCGAGACACTCGAGCGCCTTCAGCCGGTCCTCGTGAACCATGTGTCGGAGATTCAGGCCATCAAGGGAATCTTCGTCTACGACGAACAAGGCCGCTGGCTCGTCCATTCGGAAGCGATCGCAGCGGGCTCACGCAATAATTCAGACCGCGAGTATTTTGTCTATCACCGAACCAATCCGAGTGCCCGTGCGCTGATTGGCGGTCCCATCATAAGCCGCTCTTCCGGCGAGTGGGTGGTCCCGGTGTCCCGACGAATCAACGACCCGACCGGCAAGTTCGCCGGTGTGGTGCTGGTCACGCTCAGCGTCAAGGACCTGCTCTCTGTCCTGGAGCGCTTTCAGATCGGTAGGCAGGGATCCATCGCAGTGTTCGGGACCGACCAGCTCCTGGTTCGCAGACCCTTCCGGGAGGCCGATATGGGCAGGCGCAACACCGACTCTCCGTTGCAACGGCGCTTCCAGTCATCGCGTTCCGGCACCATCGAAGCGCGCTCCGCTATCGATGGCATTACCCGGATCATCAGTTTCGAAAGCCTGTTGAACTATCCGCTTCGTGTGACGGTAGCCGTGGGCAAGTACGAAGCGCTCAAGGAATGGAAGTTCGCGTCGATCTATCAAACGATCTGGGTTGTTCTCCTGTGCCTGCTCGTTAGCGTGTCGGGACGCTACCTGATCCGATCGATGCGCAGACGACTGGTGGCCGAATCACATTTGCGCAGCGCTCGGGATGCGCTGGCGGAGGCCAACGAGCGCTTGGAGCATCTCGCCCAGGAAGACGGGCTGACGGGGCTGGCCAACCGCCGCTATTTCGATTCGCGCCTGCTACTTGCCTTCGCGCAGGCCCAGGCAAGCCAGACAGCGCTAGCGATCGTCATGGTCGATGTGGACGAGTTCAAGAAGTACAACGATCTGTACGGCCATCTCGAGGGCGACGAGTGCTTGCGTCGGGTTGCCCATGCGCTGCGCGCGACGGTCCGGCGCTCGGAGCTTGTTGCGCGCTATGGCGGCGAGGAAATGGTTCTGTTGCTACCCGCGACGGACGCCGAAGGAGCGCTCGAGGTCGCGCAAAGGGCACGGCTTGCTGTCATCGATCTGCAGATCCCCCATGCAGCGTCGGCGTTGGGTCAAGTATCCGTCAGCCTAGGCGTGGCGGCCGAAATCCCCTCGCTCTGCAGCACGCCGTCTGAGCTTCTGAAGGCGGCGGACGAAGCCCTGTATCTTGCCAAACAGGAGGGGCGTAATACGTCCAGGGTGCATGATTGACTGGGAGCGCTGTCAAGTAGGACCCGGATCGAACATTGCCGAGCCCTCAAAGGGCATGGCACGCGAGGGCCTCGGGTTCAATCCGGCTGATGCACTTGACAATATCGTTGTATTGATCGGCGAGGAGGATCCGAAGAGCGCATTCCATGAGGCCACGTCGAGCCACTGTTGCGACTGGCCGCATGCATTCGGGCATTGAGGCACAGGCAGCTCTTGCCGCATGCCGCCGACACCCAGACGCTCGGATTCCCGTCTGCAAGAAAGCCTCGGTGAGCGATGCGTAGTGCTGCTGCAGGTGCTGGATTTCACCGGGTTTTCCGTGTTTGCGCTCAGCGGCGTCGTTGCAGCGGGCCGCGCGGGGCTGGACCGGCTTGGCGTGGTCGTGATTGCGTCCGGCACATCGGTGGGGGGCCCCTGCGCGACCTGCTGTGCTTGGTATCCGGTGTTCTGGGGGCAGGATGCACGCTACGTCTACGTGATCCTCGCGGCGGCCGTGATCGTGACCTGCTGTGTGTCCTGATGCTGCTGCATGGCCGTCTTCCGCCGAGGGCTCTCAGAGCGCCCGGTCGTACAGGCCGCAGCGGGCATCCTGTACGACGCGGCCCCATTCGTTGAGCACCAGCGCGCTCCCGCGCGGCTGGACGAACCGGTGCACCACGAGGTCCTCGACGTCCAGCACGACCTGGCTGCCGTCGGGCCGGTGAGCAAGCAGCACCGGACGCCGCCAACTGAGCATCCGTGCGCGCCCGTTGCGCGGGGCCAGGTCCAGCGCCCATTGGAAATTGGGACGGCCAAGGGTGATCAGTTCGCCCAGCAGCAGGCCGAGATCACTCAGGAACGAGAAGACGATCTCGTCCCCGTTGCGCTTGCTGCCCAGCCAGCGCGCAGAGGATGCGAGCGCAGCGTGCTGGTCGTGCAGCGCCGGCATCACCTCGTTCATCCACAGGTGCAAGGCATCGAGCAGCGCGCCGGGCTCGGCCCCCGCCAGCACGGGCTCGATGTCGATGGCGGCCTCGTCGCGCAGTAGCGTGGTCAACGCCTTCAACCGGGACTCGCGCTGCGTCATCAAGGCATGCAGGTTGCCTTGCGCTTGCAAGAGGGTCAGCGTTTCGCCTCCGCCGGGGTGAGGCAGGTCGTAGGCCGGGTAGTCGACGAGCCGCCGCTCCAGCGTCGATGCTCGCGTCGGCGCGACCTTTTTGAGCCAGTTCAGCATCGTGCCATTTTCAAGGTGATTCGATCGGCATGCCACGGGTGCACTTGAGCGTGCATGGAAGTCGTGTGACGAGGTTTCAATGTTTTTTTGCTGCTGATACAGTCCGCTCCGACCACGCCGGCCAGCAACGGGTGATCTGACCTTGCGCATTGGAACCGGCAACGGCGCCGAGGTCCGAAGAGCGTCATCGACGAATGCATGAAGGCGAGGGATGGTTGGCAATGGCTCATGATGGATTGCTGAACACGGGACGCAGGGCGCGGCTCGCTTTGCGATCGATGCTTGCGACAGTGGTGGTCTGGATGGCGATGGGCGCTGGGCCGGCCGTCGCAGCAGAGCCACCCACGACCTTGTCGTCGCGCTTGCCGGGCAAGCTGCTCGTCGAGAGCGGCCGCGGCCGCGCCTTCGACACGCACCTGATCGAGCTGGCCAGCGGCCGTTCGCAGATACTGCCGCGCAGCCCGGCGGGCGAGGCGCAAAGCAGCGCCGACGTCTGGCGGCCCGGCCAGCCCGGCGGCAGCGGGACATTGGTGCGCACCGATCCCATTGGCAACCTGGCCTTCTTCGATGGCCGTTCTTTGCGCGAGGACGGGGGCATTGCGTTACAGCCGCTGCGCGAGCGTGGCCTCGATCCGAAATTCCGTTCGGCCGTTCCCTCGCCCGACGGACGCCTGCTGGCGGGCTATTGGTGGCCGAACGGCGACGGCAAGCCGCGGCTGTTCGTCATCACGCGCGGCCTAAAGCTGATCGACAACGGCTCACCGCTGCGCTATCCGAGCGATGGCGCGACACAGGCGATCGACTGGCTGCCCGATGGGCGTTACGTCTATCTGGCAGGCGACACGCTGGTCGTCGCTCGGCCCGGCGGCGGCATCGTGTCGCAGGGCCGATTGGCGCTGCCGCGGGGTGTTGATCCCGAGGGAGCGCGGCTGAAGGCCAGTCCCGACGGCAGGCACGTGCTGCTGACGATGGACACACGCACACGCGTGCCGCTCGGGCTGCTCTTCACGGCGCGCATCGACGGCAGCGAGGTGAAGCTGCTCACAGAGCCCGGTGGGCGGCTGGCGCGCGACAACGACGTGCGACTGTCGATGCAGGGTGCGACCTGGTCGCCGGACGGACGGTGGATCGCGTTCGTCGTACGCGGCGTCAACCCGGGCGTGGCGGGTGCCTACAGCGCCTGCCAGCCTGTGCTGGTGGTGCCGTTCGATGGTGCTTCGCATGTCATCGACGGCGTTGGCGATGAGGAACGATACGGTCTGCGCGTGCGGGGCGAATCAACGCCGTTGAAAGCCTGCGGCACCGTGGGCTGGTTGCCTTGACCGCATGGCTGCGGCCATGGGGCGCACAGCCGCGGATTTCAGGTCCTGAGCCTGCCTGTGCATTGCATGGCGCGACGGTTGTCCGGGCATGCACCGCAGGCCGTTGGGCAGAGGCGGCTTCCTGAACTACGAGGAAAGATTTCAAGTGCAGGCCGAGGCGGGCGTGTGACTCGGCGTTGCTTACACTGCTCATTTCTTCAAGAGTTGACGAGTGCCTTTCTTGACAACCGGAGTGGTGTTTCGTGCCCGCCTTGCGTCTTTGATGGTCATGGGTTTGTCTGTCTGGCTCGACAACGCCTGCGCCATGTCGCGCATTGGAGAGGCCGAAGTCCGGCTGCAAGACGGACAGCCATGCTTCACGATCAGCGACAAGGAAGCGAAGCGGGGGCCTTCGTTTCTGCTGCAGGCGGTGATCCTCAGCGACAGCTCCACGAAACCGGTGAACACGGTCTGGTCGATGGCACCTGACCTTGCGTCCTCCTTGAAGATGTCTCCCGCGAATTGCGTCGTCTATGGCCAGATCCTGGACGGCGCCACTGCCTCGCCTGCCTCCGCACCGGCGCTGCGGGCCGGCAGGGTGTATCGGGTCTATCTCAATACGCGCTCATCGGACTCATCCGATCCGACGCGAGGGCAGGATGCCAGTTTCTGCCTGGTGGCCGACCAGACGGGGGACCGGCGGCTGGTGCAGGTGAGGTACGGCATGCGCGCCTGGGACACGGGATACTGCGAATGACCGAAGGTGCTGGCGCAAACACAGAGTTCCCGGCAAGCCTAAAGGGTCGTATCGAGAATGTTGCCGGGCAGTCTCATCACCCGCGGCAACTGGTTGAAAAGAGAATAGGACCGTTCCGTAGCGTGGTGGGGGCGCTGGCGATATGGATGCTCGCGGCACCGTTGGTCGTTCGGGCTGATGCCAGAGGGCCGTCGACGAGGTCGGCCACCGCTGCCATGAAAAGTGCTGCGGCATGGCAAGTCCTATTGCCCGAAGCCTGCGTGTCGCTGTCCGTGGAGGACCGTGCCCGGCTGCCGCGACCTTGGAAGCCCTATGCCGAAGCTGTGCGCCGCTGCGAGTTGGCGGCGCCCGGCGCTCAGTCACAAATTGCGTTGATTTCGGTCTTCGCCGAGGAGTACTTCCGGGGACGTCCTGCCAACGCGCCGTGGGAGGACTTTCCCAAACCGCTGCTGGTCGATCGCGATTTCCGTTGTGTGGGTGGCTTGCGCGAACTTTTTCCCCATGATCAGCCGCGGGCGTTGACGCTGCGCGTTGGCCTGTGGCGCAAAGGCGTACCGCAGGAAATCCGCGGCCAGGTGGACGACCCAGCCGTTGGCGGCGGCTACGTGCTGCCAGTGTTGCGTTGGAGCGAGGTCGATCACCGCTACCGCGAAGCGAGTGGAGCGGTCTCCAGCGACTCCTCATGTTCACACTTCTGAATGCGGTCATCACGCCGTGACCGAGCACTCCGATGAGTGAGACAGCCGTGAGGGACTTGGCGGGAACTCCCAGGTGCAGTTCCTGCTGGTTCAATGGGACGAGTACGAATGCGTCAGGGAAATGAAGCGCCACCGGCCGCAAGTTCTTGCCATGGCGAAGGTGAAGCGGAAACGCGTAGCCTGGCCAGGGCGGTCGGGCATGGTGCGGGCCGAATTCGATGACCAACGCCGGCAATGTCTGGCACTTCGATGGCCAGACCTGGCGGAGGCTCGACTTCCCCTGCGACATCGACTTGGAAACGGTAGTTTGCGCCGGCGATGGGCAGGTCTACATCAGTAGCGAGCAGGGCACGACCTTCAAGGGACGGGGCGCGCGTTGGCAGCGGATTCACGAGGGCTCGATGTCGCTGCCTTTCAAGGACATGGTCTGGTACGAAGACCGGGTCTGGGCGACTTCCGACTACGGGGTCTGGCACATCCACAACGACAAGGTCGAAAGCGCAGAGCTGCCCGATCACATGGGGACTTGCGCCGGCAACCTCTGTGTGGGAGATGGCGTCCTGCTGTTGGTCGGCTACGGTGGCGCAGCCTACAAGCGGGACGGCCATAGGACCCGGATCTTCAGCGCCGCGGCCATGCAGCGCGAACTGTGCGAGCAAAAGGCCAATGAATGAATCTGACTGACCTGAAGCGCGAGAGCGTTCTTATCCCACCATGTTGAGCCACTACCCCCGCTTTCGCCGAGGTGCGCCGCCGGGCGTGGTGCCCAAGCTGGGCGGGCTGCCCTGGGGCCTGCCCGCACCGATGTGGCCTGTCTGCAAGGAATGCGGCCGTCCCATGAGCCATCTGGCCCAGTTGCCGGCCGACGCCTGCGCGTTGCCTGGCGTGCAGGACGGCGAAGTGCTGTTCGTCTTCAAGTGCGAATGGGACAGCGTGTGTAGCTTCTGGGAGGCCGATGGAGGTGCCAACGCCGTCTTCACAGTGCCGCATCAGGCGCTGGCAAATGCGCCGACGCCGGCGCCTGCGGCCGAAAACGGTGGCCTGCCCGAAGTGTTGCTCGAGCTCGCAATCACGCATTGGTATGCGGCCGACGACGGCGTTCCCGCCGAGTTGGAGGACGCTTTTTACGACTACGGCCGGCACGCCGACCTGCCTGACGAGGTCGCCCACCCACACAACTGGGCCAGCGCCTGGCGCACCAAGGCCGGCGGCGTGCCGTACTGGACCGCCAATGGCGCGCAGCAGGTACCTCCCGGTCGACTGGTGCTGCAGATCGACAACTGGGTGAGCCTGGAGGAAGGTGGTGGCACCGAGGTGGCGAATTTTTGCTCGGACGGAACCGCCTATGTTTTCGTGGACCGGTCGCAGGCGCCCCCGGTCTACTCCATGATCATCAACCGCTAGAGCCATATTCCCGCGATGCCGACACCCGAGAGCGCCAAGACCGCTGCACGTTTTCCTGTTGTTCTTTCCTGGCGCTGCGCAGGCTCCGTATCTCCGGCCGACACAGCCGGACTCGCGCGCCTGTGGAAGACCTGGAACGATCAGCTGTCATCCATGGAGTCGGTGGCTGCTGGCCGTGGCTGGCAGATCGAGCCCCTGACCTTCGACGAGCCGCTGCCCGAAAAAAAACTGAAGGCGCTCGACACCCAACTCAGGCGGCGCATGGGGCGCCCCTTGCCCGCGCAGCTGCGCTGGCTGTTCACCCAGGCTTCGGCTTGTACCTTCAGCTGGCGCGCGCCGGACGAGGACGAGCCGGACGGCGAGTTCGCCGCCTGCTACAGCGGCGGCGGAACGCTCTGGGACGTCGAGCAGATCGATGCCAGCGGGCGGGCGTTGTCCAACTGGGTCGAGGGCTGGGTGGCGGACCTGAGGGAGAACCAAGAGGATGCCGAGGCCACGGCGTTGCAGGCCCTCTGGGAGCGGCACCTGCCGTTCATGGAACTGCGCAACGGCGACTTGCTGGCGCTGGACCTGCGCAGCGAAGACCCTGACTGCCGGCCGGTGCGCTATTTCAGTCACGAACAGGATGGCCCGCACGGTCATGTGATCGCGGCCGACCTGTTCGAATTCCTCAGTGGCTGGATCGTGCTGGGTTGCGTGGGCTCGACCTGGCATTGCTGGCACCTGTTCACGGCCGACGAGGGCTCCGAGCGCGTGCGTTGGGACAGTGCAGGCCCGGTCGCCGCGCGTTGGCGCGTGTGGCTGGCCGACGACCCTGCGTACGCCCCTGCGCAAGGCGCGGTGCGTCCCAAGCCCGTGCGTGCCAGCACGCCCGCCGATTTCGCACTGCTCAAGGCGGCGGTCGAAGGGAGCGTCAAGGCGGCCGAAGCAGCGATTGCCGCAGGTGCCCAGCTGGACTGCGCTGATCTGGACGACTACTACTACAAGGAGAACACGGCCGTGGTCCTGGCCGCCCGGCGTGACGATCTCGCGATGCTGGAATGCCTGGTGCGGCATGGCGCCTCGCTGGCCACCCATGAGCTGCCGCTCTTGGCCGCAATGACCACTGCGAAGGCTCCGACACTGCTGTGGCTGATCCAGGCCGGCGCCCGCGTCGACCCCTGGCCCGAAGAGCGTTTCGCGGCCTTGCACCGCCTGCTGGATGCCGAGCAACTGTCCGACGACGAGTACTTCGCTGTGCTCGACGCGATGCTCGCTGCGGGTGCGAATCCTGACGTAGGGTGGGACACCTCATCCGGTGTGGCGACGACCACGCTGCTGATGCGCGCAGGCCCCGTGACCCAGGCCCGCCTTCTCGCCGCTGGCGCCAATCCGCGGGCGCGGGACCTGCAAGGCCGCACAGCCATGCACTACGCCCGTTCGCTCGAGGAGATCAGGCTGCTGCTCGATCATGGTCTGGACGTGAATGATCTCTCCCGCCCTGCGCCAGACGAGACGGCTACCACTCCCTTGCAGAAGGTACTGGAGGAATGGTCGCAGACCGCGCCCACCGAGGCCGTGCAGGCCTTCCTGTCGGCCGGGGCCGACCCGGCCCTGACGGATTCGCAGGGAAACAACGCCTGGGCCTACTGCAGGCACCTTGAGTGCGCCCGGCTGCTGGCCGAGCGCCTGCCTTTCGATCCGAGCTGGCGCAACGCCCGGGGCCAGACCTGCCTGCACTTCGCGGTGGAGCAGGGGCACCGCCTCTACACCCATTCCAACACCCTGTGGGCCCAGATGGTGCGCTGGGGCCTGCAGGCCGATGCCCAGGATGCCGACGGCAACACGGCGCTGCACCTCATGGCCGGGCATGTCGACAGCGAGCACGACTTGCCCGGCATCCAGTTGCTGCTCGACCTGGGTGCCTCCTGGGATGTCCGCAACCGTGCGGGCAAGACGCCCCGGGATCTGCTCAAGAAGAAGTACCGGAGCGCGGCTGGCTCGCTGAAGGCGCAATGAAGGCCGACCAGGTTTGAACGCCGACAACACTCAAGGACACGGAATGTTTGCGCTGAAGACAATCGGAGAAATCTCCACTGCATTTTCTTGTCCCTCCTGGCTGAAGCAGTCGGACCTCGTGCTGGTGCACACGGGCAACCTGAACCTTGAAGACAACCTGACGCTGGATTGGGAGGCTGGCTGGGACGATGGCGGGATCGTCGCTACGCTGTCCATGCTGCCGCACAAGGGGCCTCTGTAAGACTTGGCCGCTGGAGCAAGCATCCGCGGCCTTTGCATCGATGGGGACCTGCACATAACGGGCGCACTGGTGAACGCCGGCGCCGACTCTGGCCCGATGCTGCTGGTCGCCGGTTCGCTCAGTGCGCGGCAAGTCAGTTGTGGTGGTGCCCACGTCGAGATTGGTGGCGACCTTCGCGTGGAGGAATTGGTCTATGGACACTACAGCCACGGCCAGCTGATTGTGGGCGGCCAGCTTTTCGCCCAGGCATTGATTAACGACGACCATTTTGTCGATGTCCGAGAGACCGCGAGCAGCAACAAGGTCGTGTACATCGACATGTCTCGGGAACGGGATCCGGATGACGACGACCGCGTGCCCGCGGCCTTGAGGAAGCCGCTGAAGAAGTCGCCGCTGTCGTTGGGAGTGGCCCTGGACGGATTGCGCAAAGGACGCAGCCTTGCCTCGATGGCGTCTCCGCAGACGCTGGAAGAATGGCGTGACGTGGTATGGCGTGACTGCACCTGCGCAGCCAAGATCCCGAAGGAACCGCGCATCGAAGCCACGTACCTTTCGCTGCTGCGCCGCAATGTCCACTGCGGCGGCCTGAGATTCTCGAATTGGTTTGCATGATCCCGTCCAAGCAACTGACGCCATCAGTGCGCAGGGCGTGCTTCATGCTGGCGCCCAAGAGCCTGCTGATGCTGCCATCGCAGTTCGAGTTGCAGCGCGAATACGAGGAATGCTTCCTGGCGCTGGGCGATCCGCAAAAGCTGGCCGACGAGATCCCTGCTCAATTCATGAGTCCAGCGATGACCGCTTACCTGAACGGGCGCGCAAACAAGCTTCCGGTCTAGGCACCCAGGTGCTGAGCGCCGCCGCAAACTCACCGCCGACTACGCCGAGGACGGTGCCGTTCTCACTCTTCACCGTGTCGCTGCCGATGCCGATGCCGATGTGATTTCAAGGGATGCGCCCGTTTCGAAATCCGGGTCACACGCGTTTGCTGTTGAAGGGTAAAAGCGACCGGCTCATCTGCGGATCGGCTCGTTGTCGGGATGATGGATCCGGACCCACTGCCTGCCGTCAAACCGTGCCAGGTCCCTGATCCCGATGCTCCACAGCACGCCGTCGACGCGGTCCAGCCGCCATGCGTCCTGCAACTCGGGCTTGAGCTTCGACTTCACCCGTGAAATCGACTGCCCATCGAACCGGAAGAGGCCGTCCTCGGTACTGAGGTAGACCGCACCGTCGAATGGGGCTAGGCAGACAAACGTCCGGCGATCCTCCGAGCGGCCCAGCCTCCGGAACCCCGTTCGTGCGCTGCCCTTGAGCAGCGTCCCGTTGTGCCCGCACACCCAGACCTCATCCGGGCCGTTGCAGCGCACCCATTCCAGATGCTCACTCACTGGTAACCCGATCTCGGTCCATTGCTCGCCGTCGAAATGCGCCATGAAGCCGCGCAGTCCCACCACGTAGACGTCGCTGGCGCCGGTACCGTCTATGCAACTCAGCATCGGTGCGGTCGAGATGGCCTCCAGCATCTCGCCGATGCGATCGGCGCCATCCTGGGCAGGATCGACCCTCACGCGAATGCCCTGGTCGTTCTCGCGCCAGTCGTCGACGCCGAAGCGGCGATACACCTGCCCGTGCTGGCCGCAGGCCCACAGCTGGCCGTCGATCTCTCGCAGGTGGCTCATCAGGCCACCGAAGCTGCCCTCCAGCATCCCCGCGCCGGAAATCCGCTCGGTGCGGACCTCCCTCGTACTGCCGCGAACGAAATGGACAGCACCTTGTGCGCCGAGGCAGACGAATCGCTTCTTGTCTGGCGGCAACGTCCGGTACGCGTGCACCGACACGATGTTGTCCTCGAGATCGAAGTACCCGAATGGCAGCTCCTGCTCGGCCGGGTTGTATGTCGACATCCGTGTGTGTGCGGTCTCGCGCGGATCCAGGGTGTTCAGCTGGGTTGCCAGGAACACGAAGTCGGGTGCGACGACCACGCCGTCGAGGTAGTACACAGATGAAATGTCGATGGATTCCATTGTTTTCTTTGCTTTCCGATCGGCGCGTTTCTTGTTCTCGAAACGCGCCCGCTTCTTCCTGTCGAAATGGTCCACGTCCTTGGCGTCGATAGGGCAGAGGACGTTGCCGAAACGTGCCGCAGCTCGAAGGGGTGTCCAACCGCTTCGCCCCGACGGGGACGAGGATGATCGATTGACGCATGAGACTGTTGATTCCATGCGATTCTGACTCCACTGGGAGCGAGCGCTTTGCTCCGGGCCTCGTCAGAGGCCGGTAAACCGCAACGTGCTGGCTGGACCCACGAGCGATTGCGTGGGCACGCGGATTGCCATATCGCCGAAGCCGTCATGGCGGAGGAGAGTCAGATGCAAGCCGGCTCTAGCAGCGACCCTGCATGCCAGGGGCGCATGCGTTTCGTGATGTTCTGTCATTCGCTCGTTTCGGATTGGAACCACGGGAACGCACATTTTCTGCGCGGCTTGTGCAGCGAACTCATCGCGCGCGGACACGAGGTGGTCGTCTACGAACCGAGGCGGGGCTGGAGCCGCGCCAACCTGGAGGCGGAGCATGGGCGCGCACCCCTTGCCGATTTCGCGCGTTGCTATCACGAGCTTGCGAGCATCGCCTACGATCGCTCCACACTCGATCTGAGCGTGGTGCTCGATGGTGCCGACGTGGTGCTGGTCCATGAGTGGACCGATCACTCGGTGGTGCGTCGCATCGGGCAGCACCGTCGCGATGGTGGCCGTTACCGGCTGCTCTTCCATGACACGCATCACCGCGCGGTGACGGACGAGCGCGCCATGGCTGCTTACGACCTTTCGCACTACGACGGCGTCCTCGCCCTCGGTAACGTGGTGCGGGACCTGTATCGCGCGCGAGGCTGGGCCCAACACGCGTGGACTTGGCACGAAGCGGCTGACGTGCGGCGGTTCCACCCGGTGAAGACACTGAAGAAGACGGGTCTCCGCCGCGGCGAGCTTGTGTGGATCGGCAACTGGGGCGACGGCAGGCGCGTCGCAGAGATCGAGGAGTTCGTGCTCGGCCCCGTGCGGCGGCTGGAACTCAAGGCGCGTGTGTACGGTGTGCGCTACTCCGATCGCGCACTTTTCCAGCTGTATTCGGCAGGCGCGGATTTCGCCGGATGGCTGCCCAATTTCAAGATGCCTGCTGTGTTCGCCCGCCACGCGGTGACGATCCATGTGCCGCACAAACCGCATGCGGACGCCTTGCCGGGTGTTCCGGCCATCCGCATGTTCGAGGCGCTCGCCTGTGGCATTCCGCTGGTCAGCGGCAGGTGGAATGACGCTGAGGGCTCGTTCTCCCCAGGGCGCGATCATCTGGTAGCGCGTGGAGGTGCAGCGATGCAGCGACATTTGCGCGACGTGCTGGAGGACCCTGCGCTCGCTCAGTCACTGGCGGAGCAGGGCCTCGCGACGGTACGTGACCGCCATACCTGTGCGCATCGGGTGGACGAACTTTTCGCCATCCTGGCCGAGCTCGGGCCCGTCCCGGCGATGAAGCCGGTTGCGTTGCCGCAGAGCGTGTTCTATGAAGGACATCCTTGATGGCGAAGCGCGTGCAGTTTTTGCAGCAAAATTTCCTTCGACGGCAATTCTTGCCGGCGGCACACCGTCTCATTTCTTCAGGCCATTCAGGGGCATGAAAATGATCCGCGACGCATCCTTCGCGCACGAGATGAGGCGAAACCGTTATTGGTTGCGATGGCCCGTTGGCGCTGGTAGAGGTTGCCCAAGGACGTATCACTGGGCACTCCTCGATGCCAGCGGGCCATCCCCCGCTCGAAGGCGTCGGGCGGCTTGCAGCCGCTCAATCGCCGCAGCCTGAAAGCATCCCTGCATCGTCGACGCTCGGTGGCGCACGCAAGTTTTCGCTGCTGGGGCGCGCCGAGCAAGAGTGCCCCGGTCTGCGTTCGACGGCGTGTCCGATCGCTTCCATAAAGGCGTTCGCGAGCGCTTCCATGCTTGGAAGCACGGATGCGGGGCCGCCCGCATACGTACTGGCCAGCGCAAGCAACTGTCCGCTGCTCGCTTTGAAGGCTGTGCGCAATGCCTTCGGCTTTGGATGACTGGCGATCAGGGCTGCACACAGTGCCTCTATGGTCCTGAGTTCACCGGCCATGCGGCCCGTTTGAGTGTCTGTGTCCATGAAGCGCGCGCGGGGCATCGACAAGGAACGAGGATGCGGCGCACCGACACTGTCGATTGATGGATTTGATCAATCAACGAACGCAGCCCTATAAATCGGGGCTCTTCGTTCCTGCTTGAGGCTTGTGCTCGATCGACTGGATGGACCGGTGTTTCCCATGAATTTGAAAGCAGTTTGGCGCCAGGCCAACGACGATCTGGACGAAGGCGAACTTGAGACAGTGCCGCGCGAGGTGGCGGCGCGGGATCTGCTTGCCTGGTCCCAACGCGCCATCGGCATGACAGCGTCTCCACAAGCCGATGTGATCGCCATCGCCGATGACGACCCGCAGGCGCGGCAACTGCTCGGCGGCTATCTTTCGCAATCAGGCTACGAGGTGCTCGAGGCACGCAGCGGCGGGTCGTTGTCCTCAATCCTTGCTCGCCGTGTCGTCGATCTCATCGTGCTCGACATCCTGTTGCCGGGTGAGGACGGCTTCACTGTCTGCAGGCGCTTGCGTGCCGAGGGCCTGCGCACGCCGATCATCATCCTCAGCGCGAGGGCCGAGGATTCCGACCGAATCCGGGGCTTGACGATAGGAGCCGACGACTACGTCGGCAAGCCGTTCAACCCGCGCGAACTGCGCGCGCGCATCCAGTCAATCTTGCGACGCCGGCCTCCCAAGGAGGAGCCGGGCGGCCCGTCGATGGGCCACGAGGTCGTGCAGTTCGGACCGTTCGAGTTCAACCTGGGCACGCGTACGCTGCGCAAGCATGGGAAGATCTTCGGCATCACGACGGTCCAGATTGCCCTCCTGAAGGTCTTGGTCCGCCATGCACGGCAACCGCTGTCGCGCGATAAGCTCGCCCTGGCCGCGCATGGACGTGAGCTCGGTGTCTTCGATCGCAGTCTGGACGTGCAGGTTTCTCGGCTGCGCAAGCTGCTGCAGGACGGAGAGTTTTCCTATATCCAGACTATCTGGGGCGTGGGCTACATGTTCGAGCCCAGTGGCCGGGGCGACCTGGTTCGCGCCCGTCGCTGAAGGGCCGGCAGCGTCCACCGCACGCAGTTAGCCGGGCACCTGCCCCACTTCGCCGGCAAACCATCGAAAGATGTGGTCTGGCTTCTTCTGCCGTTGGTCGACCGCACGAAGAGAAACCCTCGTTCCGCATTGCCCATGGCGTCGACTGGGATGCCGGCTGCGCGCAAGGCAGTGAGTTCCGCGCTGGCGCCGATGTCGAACGGCAGCTTCAAGGTCACGGTCGCGTTGTGAATGGTCCGTCGGGGCATTGCTGTGCCTTCCTTCCTGGCGCGCCAGTGGACCCCAACAGGGCCTCTTCACGGATCCCACGTTCATAGGAGGCGGGCAGGGACGTCGGGCTCCGCGGTGCCAAAGCAGCAATCCAGTCTGCGAGTGCGCAACCCGTCTTGCGCCGTCGGTGGTGTCGCTTGGGCGCGAGCGACCGAGTCTCCTTTGTCGCCGTGCACCCGCCGACGAAGCAGCGCACTGTTCACGTCGAGGCCCGTGGCTCGACGGATGAGGAGCGCCTCTCGACAGCCTGCAGCAAGTCCTCGGTGTCTCTGGCTGTGTGCCATGTGCGCGAGTGCAGGGTCGTCGCCAGAAGAAATAGGCCCCCCGGTGTGAACGAAGGTTCGCGCGTGAATTGGATGGATTCAATTCATGGCCACGCACCTACGTGGCGTCATCGATGGGGGATTTTTAATCTGTAGCTTTTTATTCCTATTGAAATTGAAATGCACCAATTCATTTTTCAATGTAATCGCGACAGCGGCTCTTGGCGGCACGAGTCGGGAAGTCGGAGGCGTGACATATGTGCAACATCGACAATGCATAGGCTGCCTCAAAAAACCTCTGGCATTTAGCGCAATGCCTTGCAAAGGAAGGCATCTCGTGCTTGCTGGTTCGTGAGAGCTGAATTGATATGCCGGCCTGTTCGCATCCGGAGAAGGACTCTGGGTGACCAAGAGGCCCGGTGCAGGTATCCCACAGCTCTGGGTTGCCCAGTTGCATGACAGCCGCGCCACCGCCCGGGACCCCCTGTGAGGTCTCGAAAGACAAGTGCCTGGGACCGCGAGCGGGGATTTCCGTTGGAGAAACTTCCTTGGGAAGCGAGCTGAGCGCCGGAGCCTTCGGTTTCACCTCGCAGGCAGCTCTTTGATTGCACTCATCGTCGGGCGCGATGGTTCAGGCACGGGCGTATCTCTTCTCCCCGGGTCGCTGACCGGTGGTGCCTTGTCTGTCAGAACAGCTCCGCGCGTAACTTTCCTGCAATCCCGGCAAAACGCCACAAAACGCCAGTGCGATTCATTCTGCACCCAATGAAAGATGCCAATAACAGCCAAGAAGTCACATCCGGGGGCGAACATATTGTGGTAAGTAAATAAATTTCTTAGTAACTTTATATTACTATTATTTGTGAGTGTTCGTTTAAAAATCTAAATTAAATCCATCAAATTGCTCCGAAAAGCAACAGGCCAAGTTGCAATCGTTAACGTCGTCATCAATAGTTGTTAACAACAGTTAATTGAGAAATTCCCAGGGAGAAGCGGTTTTTGAATCGAATGGACGGAGCCCATGAATACAACTTATTGTTCTATTTGGAATGAATCCCTTGGCGCCTGGGTGGCGGCGTCGGAAAACACTCGCGCTCGCGGCAAGCGAGGCAGCAGTCGCGTAGTGAACGCATCCACTCTGCGCGCACTGTTCGTTCAAGGACACTTGCGCGCGGGGGCCATGAGTGTGCTGCTCACCATGATCGGAATCGGAGGGGCCTCGCTCGCGCAGGCGCAGGTGAACTGCGCTGCGGCGCCCTACAACTATTACAGCGGCAGTGCAACGTGCGCGGGCTTTCAGTCTCAAGCGACTATGGCAGGAGCCACTGCCATCGGCTTCAACGCCGCTAGCACAGGGCTGAATGCCACGACCCTCGGCTATGGCGCCATTGCCTCGGCGACGAATTCCCTCTACCTGGGCGCACGCGCCGCCCCCGGGACAGGCGCACTGAGCGAAAGTTCCATCGCGATCGGCACGGACGTCACCTCCAGCGGCTTGGGTGGCATCGGAATTGGCGTGCAGTCGCAGGCAACTGGAAAGTTCGGCGTTGCCGTGGGTGTACAAGCCATCGCCGGAGCGGAGGGGGCAGTCGCGGTCGGCGGCGGCGCGACAGGATCCGCATTCAACGGTGTATCTGTTGGCGCCGGAGCCACAGCCTCTGGCGTCAACTCTATTTATCTTGGCGCTCGCACTGCCCCGGCGACCGGTTCACTGAGCGAGAGCTCAATCGGAATCGGTACGGACGTGACCGCGAGTAACACATACGCTACCGCCATCGGCTTCAATACGAGGGCGACTGGGTTGCGCAGCATTGCCCTTGGATTCCGCGCAAACGCACTCGCCCTCGATACCATCGCACAAGGCAACAGCGCCAACGCAGCGGCCCAGAATGCGATCGCGATCGGCTTCCAGTCGGTCGCATCCACGATCAATTCGGTCTATCTCGGCTCGCGCACCGCGGTAGGTACCGGCGCCTTGGCCGAGAGCACCGTCGCCATCGGCACGGACGTCACGGCATCCCAGGGCAACGCCACCGCGATAGGCTTCCAGAGCAAGGCGACTGCAGGCAGCGCAGTGGCTCTCGGCCCGAACGCGACAGCTTCAGATGCTGCAGCAATGGCACTGGGTTCCGGCACGATCGCAAGCAATATCAATGCAGTAGCGCTTGGCGCCGCGGCCCAAGCCACAGCAGCCGGCGCCAGCGCACTGGGCACGTTCGCCAATGCTGCAGGAGGGAACTCCACGGCGGTCGGCGTCAGCTCCACGGCCAGCGGCAACTTTGCCGTGGCGGCAGGATGGAGTTCCAAAGCCAGCGCCGAGCGTTCTTTTGCGGGGGGCTATCAAGCCAATGCGGCTGCGGTCGATGCCCTCGCGTTCGGTACGAACGCGAAGGCAGACTCCGCCGAAGCGGTCGCTGTGGGTACCAATGCCATCGCCACCGGCGGCAAGGCCGTCTCCATCGGTTCCGGCAACACGGCCTATGGCAATGGCGCTGTCGCCATCGGCGATCCGAGTTTTGCGAGCGGCACAGGCGCTTTCGTCGGTGGCGCGGACAACATCGCCAACAGCGACGGCACCGCCTCGGCCACCGCGGCCAACCAGGCAAACGGCGCAGTGGCCATCGGCAACGGCAACAAGGCGATCGGCCAAGGGTCGGTGGCATTGGGCAACGGCTCCACGGCCGGCGCGGTCGGCAAGGCAGGCGGCGTGGCCATCGGCGATGCGGCGAGCGCGACCGCCAATGCAGGCGACGTGGCGCTGGGCTCCGGCTCGGTGACGGCCACAGCGGTGGGTACCCCCAACGTGACCATCGGCGGCACGGTCTACAACTTCCAGGGCACCACGCCGACGAGCACCGTGAGCGTGGGCAGCGTGGGCAATGAGCGGACCATCACCAATGTAGCGGCGGGGCGGATTTCTGCGACCTCGACCGACGCCATCAACGGCTCGCAGTTGTTCGCCGCCAACCAAGCGATTCAGGCCATTGCGGCCAGCACGCCCACCCACTACTACAGCGTGAACGACGGCGGCACGCAGCAGGCGAACTACACCAACAACGGCGCGACCGGGGCCAACTCTCTGGCGGCCGGCGTCGCAGCCTCGGCATCGGGCGATCAGTCGGTGGCGCAGGGCTTCCAGTCGAGCGCGTCGGCCGGCGACGCCATCGCGATCGGCACCGGCACCAAGGCGTCGGCTGTCAGCAGCACCGCGATCGGCGTCAATGCCGTGGCATCGGGCGTCAGCGGCTCCACGGCGGTAGGTGCCTTCTCCAATGCCAGTGCCACCAATAGCCTAGCGGTCGGCGAATTCGCCAGCGCTTCCGGCGAGGGCGCTTCGGCGGTCGGCCCCGGCGCGAACGCCGCGGCGGCGCGCGCCACGGCGCTCGGCAACGCCGCGTCCGTCACGGCCGCGGGCGGTGTCGCCGTGGGCGACACGGCTGGCGCCAAAGCGGCGAACAGCGTGGCGCTGGGCGCGAATTCGGTCGCCAACAATGCGGACGATGTGGCACTGGGCTCCGGCTCGACCACCGCCACAGCGGTCGGCACAGCCAGCACGGTGATCAACGGCACGACCTACAACTTCGCGGGTACCACGCCGGGTTCGACGGTGAGTGTCGGTGCCGCCGGCGCTGAACGCACGATCACCAACGTGGCGGCCGGTCGGATCTCCAAGGCTTCGACCGACGCGATCAACGGCTCGCAGCTCTTCGCCACCAACGCCGCAATCGATGACGTGGCCGTCACGGCCGGCAAGGGTTGGAACGTGACCACGGCCCAGACAGGCACGGGCACCGCAACGGGCACGAGCATGCAGAACATTGCCCCGGGCGGCACCGCCACCTATACGGCGGGAAACAACATCGCGATCACGCAGAACGGCTCCGAGGTGCAGATCGCCACCAGCGCGACGCCGAGCTTCACCAGCGTGACAGCCGGCGGCACGGTCATCAACAACGCCGGCCTCACGATCACGGGCGGCCCGAGCGTGACGAACACCGGCATCAATGCGAACAACATGGTGATCACCAACGTGGCACCAGGTGTGGCGCCTACGGATGCGGTGAACGTGGACCAATTGACCACCACAGTGGCGGCCAGCAAGACCAAGTACTACAGCGTGAACGACAACGGGGTGGCGGGCGCTAACGTCAACAACGACGGCGCGCTGGGCATCAACTCCATCGCCGCGGGCGTGGGTGCGAGCACCACCAAGGCCGCCACCGGCAGCGTGGCCATGGGCAACAACGCTGCAGTCAGCGTCGTGAACGGGGTGGCGCTGGGCACTGGCGCGTCGGCTGGCACCAATGCGGGTGACGTGGCATTGGGCTCGGGCTCGGTCACGGCGGCCGTGGTCAACACGCCGAGTGCGACCGTCAACGGCACGGTCCACAACTTCCAGGGCACCGCGGCGACGAGCACCGTGAGCGTGGGCGCCGTCGGCGCCGAGCGCACCGTCACCAACGTGGCCGCGGGCCGGATCTCCGGCACATCGACCGATGCGATCAACGGCTCGCAGCTGTTCGCCACCAACACCGAGCTGGCCAATATCGGGGTGACGGCCGGCAAGGGTTGGAACGTGACCACGGCCCAAACGGGCACGGGCACCGTGACGGGCACCAGCGTGCAGAACATCGCTCCGGGCGGCACCGCCACCTACACGGCGGGCAACAACATCGCGATCACGCAGAACGGCTCGGAGGTGCAGATCGCCACCAGCGCAACGCCGAGCTTCACCAGCGTGACGACGGGCGGCACGGTGCTGAACAACAACGGCCTGACGATCACGGGCGGTCCGAGCGTGACGAACACCGGCATCAATGCCAACAACACCGTGATCACCAACGTGGCGCCGGGTGTGGCGCCCACCGATGCGGTGAACCTGAGCCAGCTGACCACCCAGGTGAACGGCGCCAAGATCCATTACTACGCCGTGAACGACAATGGCACGCAGCAGGCGAACTATGCGAACGACGGCGCCACCGGCATCAACGCCCTGGCCGCCGGTGTGAACGCTTTGGCCGCAGGCACCAGCGGCGTTGCGATGGGCAACGGCGCGCGCGCCAATGCCGCGGACACCATCGCGATCGGCAGTGCTGCGACGGCCAGTTCCGCGGAGGCGGTGGCCATCGGCAAGGGCGCGACAGCCGCGGGCGGCAAGGCCATCTCGATCGGCTCGGGCAACACCGCCTACGGCGACGGGGCCGTGGCGATCGGCGATCCGAGCTATGCCAGTGGCAGCGGTGCCTTCACTGGCGGTGCCAACAACGTTGCCAACAACGACGGCACGGCCTCGGCCACGGCAGCCAATCAGGCCAATGGCGCGGTTGCCATCGGCAATGGCAACAAGGCCGTCGGCCAGGGCTCGGTGGCCCTGGGCAACGGTTCCACAGCCGGTGCAGCCGGCAAGGCGGGCGGCGTGGCCATCGGCGATGCGGCAACGGCGACGGCCAATGCGGGCGACGTCGCGCTGGGGTCAGGCTCGGTCACGGCCACGGCGGTCGGCACGGCCAGCACGACCATCAACGGCACGGTCTACAACTTCCAGGGCACCACGCCGACGAGCACCGTGAGCGTGGGCAGCGTGGGCAATGAGCGCACCATCACGAACGTGGCGGCCGGCCGAATCTCGGGCACCTCGACTGACGCCATCAACGGCTCGCAGCTGTTCGCCACCAACCAGTCGATCGAGAGCCTTAGCACCACGGTCACCGCCAACAAGACCAAGTACTACAGCGTCAATTCCGCAGGCGGCGGGAACGAAACCAACAACGGCGCGACGGGCGCCGACGCCATTGCCTCGGGCAAGAACGCGGCGGCTGCCGGAACATCGGCGGTGGCCATCGGCCTCGGCGCCACCGCGGCCGACGCGAACAGCGTGGCGCTGGGTTCGGGCTCGGCAACGGCCGCAGCGGTGGGAACCGCCAGCACGACGATCAACGGCACGACCTACAACTTCCAGGGTACCTCGCCCATCGGCACAGTCAGCGTCGGCACCTTCGGCGGCGAACGCACGATCACCAATGTGGCGGCCGGCAGGATCTCCGGCACCTCGACCGATGCAGTCAACGGCTCGCAGCTCTTCGCCACCAACCAGTCGATCGAGAACCTGAGCAGCACGGTCACGGCCAACAAGATCAGGTACTTCAGCGTCCAGTCCACCGGGGGTGGCAACGAAAACAACAACGGCGCCACGGGTGCCGACGCTGTCGCCGTGGGCAAGGATGCGAGCGCCACCGTCGACAACGGGGTCGCACTAGGCTCGGGCTCCGTTTCCGACCGCACGGTCGCGGGCA